>Ga0207422_1000560_pt1 | contig 108641 bp, 83 predicted proteins | sample MarCyaLeptolynsp_FD_187757 | JGI IMG/M metagenome (GOLD analysis project Ga0207422, IMG submission 187757) | Marine cyanobacterial communities from Panama - species 1 Leptolyngbya sp. (SPAdes) | ecosystem: Environmental > Aquatic > Marine > Unclassified | place: Panama: Panama City | collected...
ATGGCCAACCCCACCGCAGCGGGGCTCGTCATGCATGGCTCCTCCTGGCCAGGAATCCGCACCGCCTGGCCCGCCAAGCCCAGGACGTTCAAGCGTCCAGGCTACTTCTTCCGCGGTGAGGAAAAAGGCGGCCGCTGGCCCAAGACCGCATCGCTGGAAATGAGCCGTCCCGACGGTTTCGACGAGCTCACCGACGACGAACTCACAGACATCATCGAGAACGCCGTCTTCGAACGCGAGGAACACACGCGCGTCCAGTTCAAACGCGAAGGACGGCGCTTTCTCGGACGTCGCGAAATCCTCCGACAGTCCCGGCACGCCAGGCCCACGTCGAAAGAAACGCGCTTCGGCATCTCCCCGCGCGTCGCCTGCAAAAACAAGTGGCGCCGAATCGAGAAGCTGCGCTCCGACCAAAACTGGTACCGCAACTACTGCCGAGCCCGAGACAACTACCGAGCGGGAGACCGGGACACCGTCTTCCCGTACGGTACCTACCAAATGCGAACCCAATGGGGCGTCCGCTGTGCAAGCCCGCCCTATTGAACCCGTCCAATAGACCGAGCCCGGCAAGGACAAGAGCCTCGCCGGGCATTTCTGCGTCCGGACACAAAACCGAACGCGCAGCACGCGACGAGCGTTACAGGATCCGAGCTGGTTGTTCGTGAACGTCGCCGACCTCCATGCTCGAATTCCCAACCAACCTAGTGCCACAGAATAAGACCCCCGGTCGGATCGTCCGGGCGTGTTCTCCATGGGCCGACGCGCATGCGTTCGACCGTCTTGGTCGGTACGTGGGGTCTCGTTCGTACTTGGCGTCTCGGCGTCCGCGCGCACGGGTAACGGTCCGCTGCGATTTTGCGGCGAGCGGTGGTTGGGGGCTTCGGCCTCTCGGGGCTCAGAGGTGCGCCGTGGATTACAGATCGATAGAAGGCTGACGGCGGTCAATAGCTCACGGCGAGTGACCGACGAAGAGAACGAAGGGAAAACACGGCCGCTACAAGACCTTACGGTCGATTGTGAATTCTGCGCGCCTTCAGCGATTCCTGACAGCGGCAGCCCAGAGTGAGCTATTCACGGGGGTGCGCTCGAACGAGGCTGTTCACGAAGGCCTGTTCGGGCGAATCTAGCTTGGCCGGCCATGGTTGGCCGTGTCGCGCTACTCGCAGGCTTCGGTGGCCAGGCGCTGGACGAGGTCGTAGAAGACCTGGTGCTGGCCGACCGGGGCGAGCTGTTCGAAGGTGACGCCGGGATGGGTTTGGCGCTCGGCGTTGATTTGTTTGGGGATGTCTTTGGCGACGTGGCCGCCGGCGGACATGAAGAGGGGCAGCACGCGGATGCGGGTGTGGCCGGCGGCGACGAGGGCGGCAACAGCGTCGGCGAGGGTGGGCCCGGTGAGCTCCATGAAGGCGAGGCGCACGGCGTCGGCGCCGACGCTGGCGGCGCAGTTTTCGACGACGGTGTCGAACGGGGCGCGCCACTTGGGGTCGCGGCTGCCGTGGGCGATGAGAACGACGCCAGTGCTCATGCGAAGAGTTCCTTTTGCCGGCCGCCGAAGCGCTCGAGGTAGTCCTTGAGCTTGAGTTTTTTGGCGGTGCTTTGCGAGGTCATGTAGCGGATCTTGCCGAAGATGGGCCGCTCGGGCCCCCAGGCCCGGTCGTAGCGGCCGAGAACCCAGAAGATTCCGCTGTAGGAGTTGGGGTCGCGACCGTCGAGGGCGTACTTGTTGTTGAGCTCGATCATCACGGCGAGGGCGTCGCACGGGTGTTCGGTCCACTCGTAGATTTTTTTGCCCCACAGCATGCGCAGGTAGTTGTGCATGCGGCCGGTCTCGACGAGCTCGGTCTGAGCGGCGTTCCACAGGTCGTCGTGGGTTTGCGCGCGCTCGAACTGCTCGAGGGTGTAGATGTACTCGCGGTCGTCGGCGAGGTGGGTCTCCATGGTGGTGCGCGCCCAGTCGGGCAGCGACTCGTACTGATCGTAGTCGTCGCGCTGGGCGGCCATGTTGAAACCGATCTCGCGCCAGGTGACGAGCTCGTCCAGAAACGACTCGGCCGCCGGCGACATGCCCCACCAGCCTTCGCGGCTGCCGGTGGCCTTGGGCGCCAGCTGTCCGGGGTTCCAATCTTCGCTGTCGACCACGGCGTCGAACACCTGGTGCGCGCCGACGTGGCCGAAGTGCAGGTAGGGCGAAAGGCCGCTGCCGCCGCCGCGGTCGGGATGGTTGCGGTCGTCGCCGTATCCGGCGAGACGCTGGCCGACGAAGTGGTCGACGAGAGCGGTACCGGCGGCGGCGCCGCCCGGAACGTCGCGAGCGACACCCACGCTGTGGTCAATCGGCAGCGAAGCCAGGAACGCATCGCGAGCGCCGCCGGACTCGAGGATGTCATCAGTGGCCATGGGCCAGCGCTGGACCACGTCGGCCACAGCGGCCTCGACGTCGCCGGCTCCACCCGGCGCATCGTGCAGCGGGTTCGCAACCGGTCGTTCGGGCAGGTGATCCGGCAGCTGCTTTTGCAGAAAGCGTCGAAACGACGCCGCGGTGGTAAACACCCGCTCGGTCGCCCGCATGGGATAAAGGCCGTTGCCGTCGACGATTTCGAAGTGAACGTCGACGGCGCGCCGCGCGGCTTCGAGCATGCGGGGCAAAAAGAACGCCGGGTAGTCGTCGCCCACGACGGCGCACGCGCGCTCGGCGAGCGCCGCGAGAAGCCTCTTGCCGGCACCGGCCTTGGGCTCCAGGTACGGCAGATAGCCGACGTCGGCCTGGCGACAGGCGGCCCGGTTGTCGCGCATGCCGTCCATGACGAACGAATGCAGGCGGTCGCTGGCCCACGGGTAGCCGACGCGCAGGGGCTCGAAGACGAGCAACGGTCGGCCCAGCTGGCGGCAGAGCTCCAGGGCCCGGTCGAGACCAAAGCTAAAGCGCGTGCGGCGCGCGCTGGTCATCCAGTACAGGACGTAATCCCCGCTCGCCCGCATGGGCGACGCGTTGACGACTTTGCGACGATAATCGAGTGACATGGGCGGCCGTTCATCACCGCCGCGCGTCCGTGTCGCGGCGGGCGGTTAGCCGGCTTTGTAGCTCGACTGGGCGAGCAGGCGACCGCGAAAGTCGTCGAACTGCTGCACGCGCTGGGCGTAACCCGGCGCCGCCGGCCACAGGCCGCGACCGCCGAGGAACAGATCGATCCGGCGCTCGCGACAGGCGCGGCCCACGCGGTCGGCCTGGGCGGCCAGGCTGCCGGCGTCTTTGCTGTGCACCGAGGCCGACATGCACACCAGCTCGCACTGACCGGCGCGGACGAAGTCGCAGACCTGCTCGATGGGCGTTCGGCGCCCGGCCCAGCGCGGGTTCCAGCCGGCCTCGCGCAGGGTCAGCTCGACCAGGGCCAGGCCGATGGTGTGCTCGTCGCCCTGGGCCATGACCAGCAGGGCGCGCGGCGCGTCGGGAGCCAGGGCAAAGTCGTCGCTGGCGCGGGCAATGCCGCGCAGCAGCCGCTCGGACGCCAGGTGCTCCTGCAGAATCGACAGCGCGCCGATCTCCCAGCGGTAGCCGACTTCGCTGATGACCGGGGCTAGACGATCTCCTACGCGCGCCCAGCTGCCAACGCGCTCGTACTCGACCGCCAGAGCGTCGAACACTTCGCGATCGCCGGAGCCCTCGCTCAGCATGCGGACCCAGCGGTCGACCCAATCCTCTTCGGTGGCCTGGGCCGCCTCGCCGCCGCGCAGCATTTCCTGCAGGGCCTCGCGCGGAAAACGCCGGTGGCCGCCGGGCGTTTTCACGCAGCGCAAAAGTCCGGTGTCGGCCCAGCGCTTCACGCTCGTCGGGCCCACTCCCAATAGCTCGGCGACCTCGCGCGTGGTGAGGAGCTCGGAGCTCACAGCGACTCGTTTCTCCGCGGCATCTCGGAGCCGATAATAGCAGCGGAGGGCTCACCCTCGGGGCCTGGCCCACAGTTGGACGTTTGGCGACGAGAGCCGACAGTATCGACCGCCCAGAAACGACCACCCCACAAACGAAAAAGGCCCCTCCCACCGGGAGGGGCCAACCACGCAGAATGCGTGAAGAAGTGCCGGTTAGAGCTCTTCGGGCACCGGATCGAGAATGCCCGCGACCGCCCAGATAGCGTTGGTCACGCTAATGACGGCGAGCTGCAGCGGCTGCTGGCCCTTGGTGTTCTCGGCGAGGCCGACCGCCGCACCGATGATGCGCGTATCCGCGGTGAAGCTCGCGTTGAACTCGGCGATGGTGTCGGTCTCGCCCGTGGCGGCGATGCCGATGGTCGCGTCGCCCGGAGGTACCGGTGCGCCAACGCCCGTGGTGATGGCCAGCGGCGGAACGCTCGGGTCCATGGGGTCGGGCAGCGCCGGGAATTCAAGCGCCGTGAAGACGGGGCTGAACGTGCCGTCGACAAGACCGACATCGACGGTGCCGACGTTGGGGGCGAGGTGAATCGCCGAGAGCCGCGCGTTCTCGACGTCGCCGATTTCGACGGCGTCGATGAACGAAGCGATGCGCAGACCGTTGCCGTCCTGAGGCGGCGCAAGCTGGCCGGCCACGGCTACGAGATAACGAGCTCCGGTCAAGAACTGCTGCGTCGGCAGCGTCACCAGCGGGTCATCCATGGTCGGGTCGGCGTCGGACGCAAAGATGTCGATGCCGAACGCAACGGGAAGCACCTGAACACCGAGGCCGGTTCCCTGACCGGTCATCGGGTTGGCCGGACCGAGCTGCAGATACTGGAACGGGCCAAGCTGCGCCGAACCGGCCGCGCCAAAGTTGGCAGCCAGCTGCACAGGGCCAGCGTCCGGCGACGCGTGGAACGGGTAGATGATCGGGTTCTGGTCCACGATCAGACCGCCGTCAGAATCGATGGCAAAGATCGCGAGCGAAAGAGCAGTGTCCAGCCGCGGGTGGTCTCCGGCAAGACCGGTCACAAACACGGTGAGCTGCGCCCCGGCCGGAATACCCGTGGCCAGAGTCGGAAACGACGTGATGAAATTGTCGTCGGCGTCGAGCACGTCGATGACGAAGAAAACGCCCGCCGGGACTTCAAGGCCGGCCTCCGCCGTGGAGTCGTACGGCGCCAGATCCGGGAACTCGACCGTCATGTCTTCAGCTCCAAGAGCCAGATCGACGTTCACCGTGCCGGCACCGGGCGACGCGTGAACCAGGCGCACGCGTGCGGTCTCGGCACCGGCGGCCTCCAGGGCGTTGTTGAGCACCAGGACGTCAAAGGCATCAGCCTCCGGCGCGTCGTCCGCGATCAGGCCCACAGCGACGACATCGACGTTGTCGCCCTCGGCGACCGTCAGCGGGTCGAGGTCGAAGACCACGGTGGTCGTGCCCGTCGCGCGAATCTCGAGGTCGTAGTCGCCAGGCGCAAGCTCGGTCAGGCGCTCGGCCTGCTGGTAGGTGAGGTTTTCGATGAGCACGTCACCGCCATCCAGGGCGATGTCCACGCCAGGGGCGTCGGGGGACATGTGCAGCACGCGAACAATGGCGCCGTCGCCGTCACCATCGCCATCACCGTCGCCATCGCCATCGCCCTCGGTGGTAGTGGTGGCCGTGGTGGTGGTGGTGTCGTCGTCGTCGTCGTCGTCACCGCAACCGCTGCTGACCATCAAGCCGGCCGAAAGGGCCAGGACGGTCACGATACGCAGGCTTCTAAATTTCATTCGATTCCTCCTTAACTACCGCAACAAAGAAAAGTGAGAGTCAAAACTTGGGGGCGTTGGAGAGCCCAAAACTGTCGCCGGCCCAGATGTAGATGAAGGTCGGATCGACGCAACGGTGGCCGGACGTTTTTGCCGCTGAAGGTCCTTTTCCGCTCCCCCGGACGCTTCCAGCCTCGGAGCTTAACCCGTCCAGAAAGGCCACCACAACAAAGCGGGTCACACTAAAAAAGCCCGCAACCGAGGTGGGAAACCTCCGTGTGCGGGCTGTGCGAAATGCACGACCGGGCGATCCCGGGTTACGACGAAAGCGCTCGCAGAACCTCGGCCAGGCGCTCAAACGTGCGGATGCGGTAGCCGAAGGTAGGCGTCTCTGGCCAGGGGCCGTTGCCGCCGAGCAGCAGGTGGCCGCCCTTTTGCTGGCAGATGGACCCGAGGGTCCGAGCCTCGTCTTCGAGGGCCTGGGGATCGCTTAGGGCCGACGATGCGCTGACCGCGACCATGCGGCCGTGGCGCATGTCGAGGAACTCGCGCACCGACTCGGTCGGCGTGTTCTGTCCCGACCACAGCGTGCGCCAGCCGGCTTCGCGAACGCACAGCTCGAAGAGCGCCAAACCGAGCGTATGGGTCTCGTTTCGGGCCGTAACGAGCAAACACGCGGGCGCGTCGTCGGGGACCTCGATGGCCTCGCAGCAGCGCGACAGGCCGCGCGACAGGCGCTCAGAGGCGAGATGCTCCTGCAGGATGGTGAGCTCGCCGGCGCGCCAGCGGTCGCCGATCTCGACCAGCACCGGCTCGATGGCTTCGGCCACCCGCCACCAGGCGCCGCGGGCGTCGCGCTCGGCCTGCAGGGCGCGGGCAACATCAACGGGCTTGGTGCCGCGAATCAGCAGGTCGACCCAGCCGCCGTTGGGCTGCGTGTCCTGGCCGTTGGCGGCGGCGCCGTTCTCCAGCATTTGCTCGACGTCGAGACGGCGGAACCGGCGGTGCCGCCCCGGGGTTCGTACGCATTCGAGGATGCCAGCGTCGGCCCAGCGCTTCACGCTCGTGGTTCCGACCCCGAGTAGCTCAGCTGCTTCGCGTGTGGTCAGAAGGTCGTTTCCCATGTCCCAAATCTGGGCGTCTTAGGCGAATCCGTCAAGCGAATATTCGAATATCGCCGCCGGTTTCCCCAAAACTCCGTGAAAACGGTCGGATTACAGTCTCAATCGACCGAAGCTGGCGCCCGAAAACCGTCCATCCGCGACAAATGGTCGGTTATTCGACTACGACAGTCGTTTTTTCCGAACCAGAGTGCCCGTCGTAGTCGGGAAAATGGAAGAAAGCCCGGGACGGGTGGTCGATTTCCGGTGCCGGCCTGGTCGACCTGCACCTCGCCGGCAGCTCAGGAGGTCGAGTCCGGGAACCACACGGCCACGCGAACGTCCGCGGGCGCTCCCTGGCCGACCCGCTGACACCGGCCCGAGCGATCCCCCACCGCAAACTCGACGTCCTTGCCGGCCAGCGCGGCCCGCACCCGGTCTCGCCAGGCGTCGCCACCGGGCAGGTTGCCTACATTGGCGCCGATGAGGGTGGACGTCTCCGCGCCGAGAAGCTCGCCCACGGCCTTGCTCACCGCGCGCACGCGACCGCTGCGGTCGACCAGCAGGCCGGGCCCGACCTGGTCGTCCAGGGCCTGGGCCAGGGTCTGAACTTCGAGGCTGTGGCCCCAGTAGCCGGGCTGCGGTTCGTCGGCCGCGCTGGCGCGGTGCACGGTCCAGGTGCGAAACGCGCCGACCAGCTCTTCCTGCGAGTGCGTGTTGGTCTTGCGAAAAATGGACTTGAGGTGGCTGCGAACCGTGTGCGCCGACAGGTGCAGCGACGAAGCGATGGTCTTGACCCGCCCGCCGCGCAGCAGGTGAAACAAAACCTCTTCTTCGCGGTCGGACAGCGGATCTCGGCACGCGCTAGTGGAGAACGCGCGAACGTTTTCGAGCACGCCCAGCCCCGAAGAACGCGACTCGGACTGACGCCTCTGCAGCGCGGTTGCAACCGCCGCGCTCAGGGCCTGTTCGGTGATCGGCTTGACCAGGTAGCCGTAGGGCTCGGCCTCGGTCGCGGCCGCGATGGTCTCGGCGTCGGCGTGGGCCGACACGAAAACGACCGGAACGCCGAGCACCCGGTACAGGGTGCGAGCCACGGCAATGCCGTCGATGTCGCCCGCGATGCGAATGTCGCAAAGCGCCAGGTCGGGGGTCGTCTCGCGCGCCCGGTCGATGGCCGACGCGCCGTCGTGTGCGACACCGGTCACGGTGTAGCCCAACTGCGTCAGGTCCTCACGCAGGCCCTGCGCGATGGTCGGCTCGTCCTCTATGACCAGGATGCGCTCGCCTGCCACGACTCTTATTTCTATCTTCTGAGCCGCCAGGTTGCGCATCCCCCAAGTTAAGGGAAATTTGGAATTTCGGCGATATAGAAGGGCTGAACCTACATCAGGCCTTCGCGCAGCAGGCCTCGACGCAGCTTGTCGAGGGCCTGGCGCTGGAGCTGCCGGATGCGCTCCCGGGACAGCGAGTGCTGCTTACCAATCTCGGCAAGGGTCGCCGTTTCGTGGCCGTTAAGGCCGAATCGGCGGTTTACGACGTCGAGCTCGATGTCCGTGAGGCTGGGCAGAATCTCCAGCACGCCGGCCAGAGCGGCCTGGGAGGTGATCACGTCCTCCAGGGAGATGTCGTCCTGGTCGGGGTCCGACAGAGTCTCGAGAAGCGATTTGCCCTCGTCGCCGGCGTACTCCGGCGCGTCGAACGACACCTCGGTCTGCATGAGCGCGGCCTGGACCTGCTCGACCTTTTCCGGCGTCATGTCCACGACCTCGGCGACCTCGGCCACCTCGGGCACCCGGCCGAGCTTGTTGGTCATGTCGTCGATGGCGGAAAGGATGCGGCGACCGGCCCCCGTGATGTGGTTGGGCAGGCGCACGCCGCGGCCTTTGTTGACCAGGGCACGGCGGACCGCGTGGCGAATCCACCAGACGGCGTAGGTCGCAAAGCGAACGCCGCGGCTGTGGTCGTAGCGACCGATCGCCTGGAGCAGGCCCACGTTGCCCTCCTGAATGAGGTCGGGCAGCGGCATGCGGCCGTAGTCGAATTCGCGAGCGACCTTGACCACCAGCCGCAGGTTGGCGCCGGCAAAGTTCTTGCGGGACCGAATCGAGGCGGCCTGCAGGCCCTGCACGCGCTTGTGCCAGGCGCGCGCCGGAGCCGAGTCGGGCCGGGCCTTGGCCTCTTGGGCAACGGCGGCAATGGCCGCGTCGAGGGCGACTTTGTCCGGGTCCAGCGGCCGGGTCTCTTCCGGGGCGAGCTTGGCCGGGGCTTCTTTTTTGAGCTCGACAAAGGCGTGCTTGACCGCCGCGCGGACCGCTTTTCGGCCCGGAGCGTAGGAGAAGCACTGCTTCCACAGCTCGAGCTCGATCTCCTGGATCTCGCCGGCCATGCGGGTCTCGTCTTCCGGCGTCAGCAAATCGACTTTGCCGATTTCGTCGAAGTACGTGTCGAGGGTATCGCCCCCGGGTGCACGGCTCCTGCGCGCTACCACGTCCCTCGAGCCCCGAAATCGTCCCCTACTTGCCGGTGCCAACGTCGCCATGCCTCTGTGATAAGACGGATTAGGCGAGACAACAAGCGCAAAATCGTCCCTCGGTCGGTTCAAGGCAGCAAAACCATCCAATCCAGGGGCTTATGCGCCGTTTTTTTCGCCAAGACGACTGTCCGGACCCCACCAAAACGGCTTCAAGGGTCCAGAAGACGCCTCAGGCAGTCGTTTTCGAGGGAAAATTCGTCCACCAGACCGGATTCCAGGCGACCAACGGTCGGTTTTTCACAATCCGACGGTCGATTCTACCTACTGTTCAGGCGATTCGGTGGCCGACTCGACTCTGGCGCCGAACCGACCCCGACCAGGGCTCGAAAGCCCCGTGTCGGTCGATTCGAGCCTCAACCGCAGTCGGTTTACTCGGGAACGCAGCCGAAACCGTCGTCGGCGGTCCACTCGAGCCGGGTTCCGTCGAGCACAAACGTCACGATGCGCTCGCGAATCACCGGATCCAGGTCGCCGCTATCGACCAGGTCGTCGACCACGTCGAGCCCGACCGGCCGCAAATTGGCGATGGCGGTCACGCGGCCCACGCTGCTGGGGGCGATTCCCAGCAGCGAGTAGTCGCGCGTCACGCTGTGGTCGAAGCGCGGGTCGGTCGGGTCGTTGGTCACCGCCGGCGGCAACAGCCGGCTGTCGACCTCGCGCACGTCCCAGAACATGTGGGCGACGTCGCCCGAAGCCTTGGTCGCGAAATCGCGAATCTCCCACAGGTCGGGGTCGGAGGCCGCGGCATCCACGACCGGCTGGCCGTCTTCGACCACGCCGCTTTCATAGATGGACGCGCCGTCCGTGTCTTCCACGCGGATCTCGGCCCACATGCGCCGCTCGGCCGCGGCCCCGGACGGAATCATGTGGCCGCCGGTGACGTTGTCGAGGATGTACTCGATCTTCACGCCGCCCGCGTCGGGCTGAACGCATAGCCGGGGCTTGATCGCCGGACGCCAGATGAAGTCGATGGCCTCGCGCTGGGCCTCCATCTCGGGCCACGGGGTGAGCGCCACGTCGACCGACGCCATGCTGTGGTCGTGAACGCGGCGCAGCGGCACGCCCTCGAAGTCGGCCGCGACGCCATCGCGGCCGTTGAGGTGGCACCGGCCGCACGACAGGTGCTGCTGCGGGCTTTCGCTGGCAAAGATGCTCTCCTGCCACTCCAGGTACGTGCGCTCGAGGTGAACCCCCGCCGGCGTCACGATGTCGTGGCACGGGCCGCAGAGCTTGGACGACTCCTGGTTTTGCCGGTCGAGCAGCGGCGAATACGCCATGGCGTGAAAGCCGTTTTCGACCGGGTCGGGAATCCCGCCGCGCAGAACCCCGTCTTCGGCGAGGCCCAGGGGGTTGTTGTGCTGGCCTTCGACGTCTAGGACGCTGTGGCAGAAAAAGCAGGTCACGCCTTTGAGGTGCTGCGGCAGTTCCTGAATGTTGAGGCCGTCGGTGGTCGCGCCGGTGCGCACCGCCATGGGCGCGTGGCAGTTCACGCAAAAGTCGCCGAGCTCGCCGTTGGTCTCGCGCTGGCCGCGGGCGTTCATGGCGATGAACATCGGATCGTCGGCGGCGTAGGCGTGCATGCTGCCGGACCACTCGCGATAGGCGTCGGGGTGACAATCCCGGCAGCTCTCTGGGTCCATCAACTCCTGCAGGGTGGCGGTCACCTCGGGGCCATCGGTGTTGCCGCACGCCGCCGCGAACAGAGCGAGGCACGCGAGCCCGACGCGGGCGGTGCGCGAGACGTTTTCGTCGCTGTACATCACGAAACTCGGGGTCTGGCTCTCGGTAGCCGGGGCGCAAAAGCGGCTCAGCGCTCGGCGCCGGCGTCGATCCACTTGACGATAGCGCACTGGGCAGAGCCGGCCAAAGGAGCACCCGGTGGCATTGCAAAACCGGCACTGTCGCTGGTGATGCGCCGAGATATCTCACTACACGAGCCGTCTTCTGGAACGACATAGCCACCGTCGAGCAAGACGCTGAACGCGGTGTCGGGCTCGTCGTCCGGAAAGGCCAATCCGCCCTGCGCACCTTCGCTCGCGTGGCACGCCGAGCCGGCCACGGCGCACGAACGCACGATGACGTTTTGGTAGACCCCGTCGAACGTGGGCTCGAACAGGGGCGCGCAGTCGGGGCTCAGGTCGGCGCAGGGCTGGTCGCCGTCGCCGCCGCTGTCGTCGCTGGCCGTGCCGCCATCGTCGCCGCAGGCGGCCAGCGCCCCCGCGAGGCAAACCGTTGCCAGGGCGGCCACAAAGGTTCGTCCGATGGTGGGTGTCGTCACGCTTGTCGCCTCGCTCGTCTTCTCGCTCGCCAACGCGCCGCGGCGACGCCCTCACCGCGCGGTTCGTGGCCCACGTCTTGCTGAGTGTAGGCAAACCGCCGCAAACGGCCGCCGCGAATGACCTTTAGCTCACCCGATTGCGTTGTCGAACGCAACGCCCGAGACAACTTGCCACAGGACCCCGCCATGACGTCGCTCACCTCCGTGCCCTCGCTCACCCTCGCCATCCTCCTTTTGGGCGCCGGGTGCGCGCCGGACTCCGACGGCGACGCGGCCCTGGGCCGGCCGGACGCGTCGACCATTCCAGACCGGCCGGACGGAGGCTTTCGCCCGACGCCCACCGGCGATGGCGGCCCCCTCGACGGCGGCTCGACGACACCGCCCCCTCCCCCGCCTCCTCCGATGATCGACGCGGCGCCGACCAACGACACGCCGTACCGAAACACCGTCGTCATCGACGGCGTCAACGACTTCGCCACCGTCGAGTCGTTTCCGACCACGTCCATTGGCTTTGCCGCCTACGTGACCTACGACGACAACTTCCTGTACATCGGCTACGACGGCCCCGACGTGGGCACGGGCAACGAGAACATCTGGGTGCAGTTCTTCTTCGACACCGACGCCGGCACCGCGGGCGCGTCCCTCGGCGAGGTCTACAACACGCAGCAGCCCGCCATGCCCAGCGGCCTCGACGCCGACTACTACTTTCGCTGGCGAGCCAGCGGCGACCTGTTCGACGTTCGCCAGTTCACCGGCGGCGCCTGGGGCCCGTCGACCATCACGCCCACCGTCGCGCAAAGCGGCACCTTTCTCGAGGCGTCCATTCCCCTCGCCGGCCTGGGCAACCCGAGCGGCATCGGCGTGACGTCGCTCATCATGAAAGAAACGCCGTTCGACGAAGCCTGCTTTGCCGGCCTGTACCAGGACAACTTCACCGACGGCTACTACGCCGCCGACACCAACCCGGTCCCCATGACCCGCTACGGCCAGTTCGACTTCGCGTCGGCCGCCAATCCCAACGCCGTTACCAACCGCCGCCCGTAAGGGCCCGCGGGGAGGCCGGGCGCTCTAGGTGGTCGGTAGACGCTTGCGGACCTGGCCCGTGAGCGTTTTGGCGAGGCGGGCGTCGACGACGGCGAGCATGGCCTGGACGCGCTCGGCCATGGTGCCGAGTTCTTCGAGGCCGGTGACGTCGTGCAGGGACTTGGCGACGCGAACCACGCGGGTGAAGTAGGAAAACAGGCTGCCCTCCTCGCGGGCGAGGTCGTGCTTGGACACGAACTCGAAGAAGGTCAGGCCTTCGTCTTCCATCTGGGCCCAGATCTTCTTTTGCTTTTTGCCGCCGTGAAGCTCCGGGTGAGGCAGCAGCGCGGCAAAGCTTTGGTGGGCGAGCTCGATCTCGGTGAACTCGGGCGGGTGCTTTTCGTCGTACTGGGCTTCGGCGTCTTCCCACGAGGCCTGGGGGTTGTCGCGGCGGGCCTCGCGCAGCCAGTTCTTGATCCACTCTTTGCGGGCCTCGAAGACCTTTTTCATCAGCGCCCGGTGAATGGTGTCGTGGTCGACCAGAAACTCGACCAGCTCGCGCAGGCGCTCGTAGTCGAGGTCGCGCTCGCGCATGAGGTAGTAGACGAACAGGGCGTCCACGCCGGGCAGCTCGCCGATCATCTCGCCGGCGATTTGCTGACCGTGCTCGTCGACGATATCCATGGCGCGCAGGTTGTCGGTCACCTGGGCCAGAGCCTTGTGGGCGTCGCGGCGCCCGCGCTCGGGCAAAAGCAGGTGGTCGACCACGGTCTTGATGTTGAGCCGCTCGTAGGCGGGTATCTTTTCCGCCGCCGCCAGGTCGACCTCCTCGCCGGGCAGGGCCTCCTGGGTCAGGTCGGGCAGACCAATCGCCAACACCATCTCGGCGGTGATGTGCGTGCGGCTCGACAGCGCCGCGGGCTCGCCGTTGGCCAGGGCCTTGTGGGCCTCTTCGTCCCAGGTAACGCTTTCTTTGCGCTGGGCGTCGGAGCGCGCCCGGGCGTAGGCGCTCTTTCGCACCTTGGCTTCGTCGACGTGATAGCCCTTTTTCTTGGCGTCCTTGATCTCTTTGCGGACTTCCTGCACGACCTCTTCGGGGGCCAGGGTCACCGACACGCCTTTGTCGTCGAACTGGGGCCGACCGGCGCGCCCGGCCATCTGCTGGTACTCGGCGGCGTCGAGCAGGCGCGCCTTGCGCTTGATGAACTTGCGCAGGGACGGAAAGATCACCACCTTTGCCGGCAGGTTGATCCCGGCGGAGATGGTTTCGGTCGACACAACGAAGCGCAAGAGGCGCTCGAGGGTCAGCTCTTCGACGAGCTGCTTGTAGCGGGGCAGGATGCCGGCGTGGTGCACGCCGATGCCGTGGCCGAGCAGGCCGCGCAGTTCTTTGGAGGCGCCGGTGTCGTGAAACACCTCGTCGGCGCGGCGCAGGATTTCGGCTTTCTCCTCGTCGGTGGTAAAGCGCGGGCAGCTTTTGAGCAGCCGGGCGCGCTCGAAGCACAGGTCGCGGCCAAAGGAAAAGATGATGGCCGGAACGTCGCCGGCTGCCGTGAGCTCCTTGACCACGTCGATGAGATAGGCCTCGCGAAACTGGTGCTCGATGGGCACCTGGCGCACGGTCGACTCGACCAGCTTCATGGGTGACTGGCGCGTGACCTCGACCCAGTGGCAAAACTCGTGGGCCCGACCGATGGTGGCCGACAGCAGGATGAGCTGGGTGTCGGCGTGCAGGCCGATGATCGACTGCTCCCACACGTAGCCCCGCGAGTAGTCGTTGACGTAGTGGGCCTCGTCCATGACCACCACGTCGGCCGGGGGAACGCCGCGGTCCGAGTAGATTCGGTTCCACAGAATCTCGGCGACCATGACCTGGATGGGCGCGTCGAGGTTCTCCTGAAAGTCGCCGGTCGCAAAACCTACATTGTCGGCCCCGAAGTCCTCGCCGAGCTCGCGGTACTTCTCCTCGGTCAGGGCGCGCAGCGGGGTCGTGTAGATGACGCGCTGCCCCTGCTCCACCGCCTTGTAAATGGCGCCCTTGGCCATCATGGTCTTGCCGGTGCCGGTGGGCACGGTCACCAGGACGCTGTGGTCGCGGAAGATGTGCTCGAACGCCTGTTCCTGGACCGGATACGGCTCGAGGTCGCGCGAGAAGAAGAAGCGCTCGTAGAAGGCGAGCTCGATATCGGCGAGCGACGGAGCGGACACGGGCCAACCCTCGCCCCCGGGCCGGCCGCCGTCAAGTGGTACAATGGCTGGGGGACGTGAAGCGAGCTATCGGGATCGACCTGGGCACGTCGAACACCTGCATCGCGACGATGCAGGACGGCAGGCCGCGCGTCCTGCGAGACTCGGTCGGCGATCGCACGTTTCCGTCCGTGGTTGCCTACACGGCCGGGGGCACGTGGCTGGTGGGCAAGGCGGCCCGGCGGCAGTCGGTGACCAACGCGCGCAACACGGTGTTCGCCGCCAAGCGGCTCATCGGGCGCGAGTACGACAGCCGGCCGGTGAGCAACCACCGGGCCGCGGTTCCCTACGAAGTCGTGCGGGGCGAGCGCGGCGGCGCCATGATTCGCCTGGGCGAGCGCGACTACGCACCGCAAGAGATCTCGGCGCGCGTGCTGCGCCACGTCAAGGAAGCGGCGACCGCCGAGCTCGGCGAGGAGGTGGAGTCGGCGGTCATTACAGTGCCCGCCTACTTCGACGACGCCCAGCGTCAGGCCACGGCCGAGGCCGCCGAAGTGGCCGGCCTGGAAACCCTTGCCATCATCAATGAGCCGACCGCCGCATGCCTGGCGTACGGCCTGCAGCGGCAAATCGACGACGCGGTGGTCGCGGTGTTCGACCTCGGCGGCGGAACCTTCGACATCTCCATCGTCAAGATCGCGGGCACCCGCTACGAGGTGCTGGCCACGGCGGGCGACTCGCTGCTGGGGGGTGAAGACTTCGACGCCGCCCTGCTCGGCCGCCTGGTCGGCGACTTCATGGGGCAAAGCGGCATCGATGTTTCGAACGACGCAACGGCCATGCAGCGCCTGCGCGAGGCCGCCGAAGCGGCCAAGATCGAACTGTCGGCCCAGTCGTCGGCCGCCATCAACCTGCCCTTTTTGGCCACCACCGGCTCGGGGCCCGTGCACTTCGAACACACGGTCCCGCGCGAGTTGTTCGAAACTCTCATCGAGCCGACGCTGGGACGAGTCGACAGTCCGTGCCAGCAGGCGCTTTCGGACGCGGGCCTGTCGCCGGACAAGATCGACCAGGTGCTGCTGGTCGGCGGCAGCACCCGCGTGCCGGCGGTCCAGGCCCTCGCGGCGCGCATCTTCGATCGGCAGCCGGTCAAGGAAGCCAACCCCGACGAGGTGGTGGCCCTGGGCGCGGCAACCCAGTGCGGATCCATGTCGGGCGCCAGCGAGCCGGTCACGCTGGTCGACGTCACGCCCCACTCTCTGGGCATCAAGGTCGACAACGCGCGCCTGTCGATCGTGATTCCGCGCAACACGTCGATTCCGGTCAGCGAAAAACGCACCTACAAGACCTTCGAAGACGGCCAAACGTTCGTCGAGGTCGAGGTGTTTCAGGGCGAGGAGGAGCTGGCCGACGACAACCGGGGCCTGGGCGCGTTTCGCCTCGATGGCCTGCCCAAACGGCCGGCCGGTGAGGTGCGGGTCGAGGTGACGTTTACCATCGATGCCGACGGCATCCTCAACGTCGAGGCCCAGCGGGTCGGCTCGGCCAAGGCCAAGGCGCTGACGGTCGATAGCTCGACGTCGCTGCCGTCGACGTTTCTCGAGGGCATTGCCAACATCGAGGCGCCGAGCGTGGCGGCCAGCGGGGCCGTGGATCCGGGCGACTGGTTCAACAGCGAGTTTTTGCCCGAGACCTTGCCGCCGCCCTCGATGCCGCAGCCGGCGGCGCCGACGGCAACATCGGCGGCTCGGGAGTCGGCGACAACGCCGAACGCCACGACGGCGTCACCGGCCAAAGCCGAAGGCAAACCCGGGCGCCGCCAGCGCTCGCGACGCGGCACGGCCGCCCACACGCCGTCGAGCAAATCGAGCCGCGTCGATGCGCAGAGCGCCGAGCTTGCGGCGCTGGCCAGCGCCGACTGCTTCGTGCAGCTCGGCGGCCACTGGACCGACCCGCCGGCCAAGCTCGACTCGGCCATCGCCAACCTGCGCTCGCAGTACGGTCCGGGGTCGAAAGCGTACGAGCAAGACCCGGGCTCGGCCCAGCGCCGGCTGGAGATCGCCGAGACGGCGTACAGCACCTTGGCCACGCCGTCGGATCGGCGCAAGTACCGGGCCGAAAAGATGGCCGTCGACGTCGCGGGCGCGGCCGAGTTGCTCACCCAGCAGGCAAAGCTGGACGCGCGCCGGCAGGACTTTCTCGACGCCGAAGACAAGCTGCGCGCGGCCGTTGATCTGGAGCCCAATGGCGAGCGCAAGCGACTGCTGGAGCAGACGCTGGAAAAGGCGCGGGCGGCGGCCGCGAGCTAGGCGACTCGAATCGTTTTCTGGTGGCGGCGCGTTGCCGGGGTCGAGCGGGGCGGAGGAGCGGGCCATGGGCGAAAAACTCGCTGCGCGGATCGGGGCGGGGCGCGTTCGTCGATTCCGGGCGAACCGAGGTGAAACCGGACCTCGGGGCGGCGCTCGTAGCCTCCGCTCCGGCCGCGCCCGAGGTGAAACCGGACGTCGGGGCGGCGCGCGTAGCCTCCGCTTCGGCCGTCGTCAACCCGCCCCCGTGCTGCGGCGCGGTGCGCGTTCGGGGGCGGGTGCTCCGCTTCGCTTCGCCGCTTCGCGTGACAACGGCCTGCGCTTCGGCTGGGCAGCAACGACGACGGGCCAAGCCCGCTTTGTGCCCGCCTGCGGCGGGCGCGGGCTCGTCCGTCGTTTGGCAAGGGGGGCTCGCCCTGGCCGCCCGCGCGGGCTGACGGGGCGCCCGGCGCCGGGTGGCGTGCGCGGCGCCGGGTGGCGTGCGGGGCTTGCGCGGCGCCGGGTGGCGCCGGGTGGCGCGCCCGGAGTGCGCGGCGTGCCTGGCGCCGGGTGGCGTGCGGGGCTTGCGCGGCGTGGCCGGCGCCGGGTGGCGCGCCCGGAGTGCGCGGCATGCCCGGCCCGGGGGGGCGTGCCCGGCCCGCACAGTGGGCCCGCCTTTGCGGTGGGCCGACGGATGCGCGGCAGCCGTGATGGCGGGACCACGACCGCTGGGCGCCGAGGGCACCTCGACGAACGTTGGCTGAGCCCTCAGCGCCGCGGAGCCCGCCGGGCCGGCATGGCTGCGGGGTCGAGCAAGCCGTGGTGGGTCCACCAGCCGGTGGTCAATAGCCACGTGCGCGCGCGGCACGTGGTGGGTGGGCCGGCGCGTGGACGCGGCGCGCCCGGCCCGTGGCGAAAGCTGTCGTCGGCCCAGCCGGGGAAGCTCCACGCCGACGAGAACGGATCGACGCCGCCGGACCAGGCCGGCAGCCGTTCGCGATGCTTGTAGGCATTGTGCAGCACGTAGCACAGCGCGCGTTTGACCTGGAGGGGCGAACGCAGTGGCTCCATGTGATAGCGGTCGTCGCAAACAGGGCCCTTTCGGCCCCAGAAGGCGTTGAACTGCCAGGCCAGACAGCGATTGAAGCCCTGCATGCCCCGCGACAGGGCCCGGTTGTCCGCCGCCTCGACGACCAGGTGCAGGTGGTTGCCCTGCACCGAGAACTCGCAAACGCGAAACCCCGGCTTGCGGCTGCACCGGGCAAACACGCGGCGCAGCACCGCCGCCTGCTTGAATCCGCGCAGGCGCCCAAGCCCTTTGCGAATCCGAACCGTCACGTGTACCGGCAGCGCCCGCCCCAGCACCTCGCGCTGTCGGTGCGACACCCGCGGCCGCGGCGCCTGCCGCTTGCGCCCCGCGTTCTTCCGCCGCCCGCCCCGGGTTCGCGGCTCCGGCAGCTCGAGCTGCCGGGTTGTCTTGCGCGTGGATCTCATGTTTGATTGAGCATATAATAGCCGGTGCGACATCGCCGGGCAAGCATTCTCTTGGGGTGCACGCCGGGTACGTTTCACCGATGCATCGCCGGTCGCGGTCATCAGAGCGATCGCAGCAGTTCGCGATCATCAGGGCGATCGCAGCAGTTCGCGATCATCAGAGCGACCGCAGCAGTTCGCGGTCATCAGGGCGATCGCAGCAGTTCGCGATCATGAGGGCGATCGCAATCGGTAGGCCGACCGCAGGCGAGCGCGATTATCCGCGCGACCGCAGGCGAGCGCGATTATCCGCGCGACCGCAGGCGAACGCGGCGGACCGGGGCATGGCCTGCACCGGGGGGCGCGCGTGGCGCACCGGCGCCGGACGCGATCGACGCCCGGCCCGCCGCCCCGCGCGCCGCCCTCGCTGCGCTGGTCTTTGCGCGCCGAACGTTCACCGTTCCCCGGCGAACACTCCACGGCGCGCGTTCGCTCACCGTGCGCTCCTTGGCGCCGCCGCGTCACTCTGCAGCGCCTCCTTGGCCCCTCGAAACTCGACGGTCGCCCCCGCGCCTTGTTGCGGCGCCTTTACGGCCGACCTGGACGGGAACGCCGCCCAACTTTCCCCGGCTTCTGCCCGGCTCCGGCGGGCGAAACCCGTATACTGCGCGGGCCGTGGAGTTTGAGGGCGAGTTACTTAAGGAGCGCTGGAGACTGGGCCCGAGAATGGGCGCTGGGAGCCAGGCCCAGACGTTTCTGGCCCGGGACGAGCGCGATCACTCGCGCATCGTGGTGGTCAAGGTGCTCAAGCTCGGCGGCGAGACGGGGTGGAAGAAGTTCGACCTGTTCGAGCGCGAGGTCCGGGTGCTCAAGGCGATCAAGCATCCGGCGGTGCCCCGGTACATCGACTCGTTCGAGGGCGAGCGCGGCACCTTTTACCTGCTGATGGAGCGGGCGCCGGGCGCCACGTTGCGCGCCATCGCGACCCGGGCGCGCTTTTCCGAGCTCGACCTTCTCGAGATCCTGGTCAAGACGCTGGGGGTGCTCAAGTACCTTCACGAGCAGGATCCCCCGGTGATTCACCGCGACATCAAGCCGGCCAACCTGTTGCGCGATGCGCGGGGCAGGATTTCGGTGGTCGACTTCGGCGGCGTTCGCGACGCTCTGCGCAACGACGGCGGCTCGACGGTCATCGGCACCTTCGGCTACATGGCGCCCGAGCAGCTTCACGGCCAGGCGACGCCGGCCACCGATATCTACAGCCTCGGCGCGACCATCGTGGCCCTGGCCGGCAAGGTCGATCCGGAAGACGTGCCGCGCAAGGGGCTGCGCATGGACCTGAGCAACCATCTGTCGCGGCTTTCGCCCGGGTTCGTGGAGGTGCTCGAGCGCATGACCGCCCCCAACCCCGAGGCGCGACCGCAGTCGGCCTCGGAGGTGCTGCGCCTGTTGCCCGACCAGGCCCCCGGGGTGCTGCGGAAGTCGCCGGCCACCAGGGCCTCTCGGCCAAAGCCTGCGCCGCCGGCCGGGGGCCCCGCGGCCACCGCGGCACCGCCGCGCGCCAAGGACGGTGCGCTGGCGCCCAAGCCGGTGGACGACCCGTACATCATCGAGCTCGACGAGAGCATGCCGGCTCCGCTTCGAGCGGTGCTCGGCGTCATGTTCGGCATCGTCGGCGTCGCGGGCGTCGGCGGGCTGTGGATGGTGCAGCACTTCTTTTTGCCGATTGCGTTCACCATCATCTCGGCCTTCGTGTCGGCCGAGAGTCGCCAGCGGCTGCGCAGCAGCAAGGCCGAAGCGCAGAAGTCGCTGGGTGAGGGACAGGCTGGATTTCGCCGCCTCGCCGAGTACGGTTTCGGCGGCCAGCGGCGCCGCCAGCTGCCGCCCGGCAAGTAGGCGGCCGCGCGCGCCGGTTTAGCCAAGGTCGATTGGAAACGCCGGCACCGGGCCGGTCGGCGGGGCAAAGAAGTGCAGGAACGTGATGTCGTAGCCCGACACGCGCTGCTGCACGTGACGCGCGACGTCGTACCCGGGCACGCGAATGCCGCCGTCGCGCACCGGGCCCGGCGCCGTCGACGGCTCGAAGGTGAGAACGTCGAACGATTGCGGCTGAAACAGCCGCACCACGCGCCCGACAATGCCCCCGGGCTCGTCGCGAAAGTCGTAGTTCGTCTCGAACGAGCAGTAGCTGCCGTTGAACTCGGGCGTTACGTGCACCGTGTAGTAGTGCGGTCCCGAGATGGCATTGAGCGAGTAGCCCGCCGGCGAGAACACGTACTCGTCGATGGTAAAGCCGGGCAGGACCTCGTCGAGCCCGACCTTGCGAGCGAGTTCGCCGCCGCCGTCGGGGCCGAACATGACCGCCCGGTCCGGGGCCAAACCGTGCATCAACACCTCGAGAGTGGTGTCTTCGGGGTCGGGCACGAACGGCCGGGTCGAGTGAAACAGGTGAATCGAATGGCTGTGCTCATCGCCAAAGCGAAACGCGGCCCCGGGAAACATGGCTACCAGGCGCTCGGCATCGTCGATGAACGAGCTCGACTGGCACTCGGGAAAGTTCTCGCTCTTGCGCTCGTACATGAGCAGCTCGACGTCCGCTGCGTCGATGAACTCGAGCATGCGCGCCACCGCAGAGACCAGCTGCGTGCAGCCGCAGGTGATCATGGTGACGTGATCGTCGAACACGAACAGGCTCGACTCGGACAGCAGGTACGCGTCGCACTGGTCGTTGCCGATCTTCGACAGCACCGCGGCCCCGGCGGCCTGCACCACCTCGTTCCAGGTCGTTTCGGGCACCGAACGAAGCGACCGATGGTCCTCGCGGACGACCAGCTCGACCTTCTTTTCGGGACCTTCGAAGAACTGGGGCGGCATTGGAATCGTGCATGATACACAATCGGCAGGCTCGTACAACGCTGGCTGTCGGCGCGGCTTTGATGTGTCACACTCACCGCGATGTTTGCCTCTCGCAAGAAACTCGAGATGCCCACGCCCGCGGATGCCCTCCCCGGCCGCAGCGAGGCCATTGCCGTGCCCGCGACCCACTTCGTCAACGGCAACCCGCTCAAGCCGCCGTTCCCCGAGGGGATGCAGCAGGCCATGTTCGGCCTCGGCTGCTTCTGGGGCGCCGAGCGCAAGTTCTGGCAAGCCGACGGCGTTTTTTCGACCGCGGTCGGCTACGCCGCCGGCTACACGCCGAACCCGACGTACGAAGAAGTCTGCAGCGGGCGCACCGGCCACAACGAAGTCGTGCTGGTCGTCTACGACCCCAAAAAAATCAGCTACGACGACCTGCTCCGGGTGTTTTGGGAAAACCACGACCCGACCCAGGGGATGCGCCAGGGCAACGACCTCGGCACCCAGTACCGGTCCGGCGTCTACGCCTACTCCGCCGAGCAAAAGAGCGCCGCCCAGGCGTCACTGGCCTCGTACCAGGACAAGCTGCGCGACGCCGGCTACGGCGCCATCACGACCGAGGTCCTGGACGCGCCGGAGTTCTATTACGCCGAGGACTACCACCAGCAGTACCTGGCCAAGAATCCAAACGGCTACTGCGGATTGGGCGGCACCGGCGTGAGCTGCCCCATCGGCCTGGCCAAGGCCTAGGCCGCCTCCGGCGAGGCGGGGCAAGGCGCCCCGGCCCGCCGATCGCGCGGCCCGCTTGTGCCTACATCTTCGGGTGTCGGACACTACGGACCATGGGATGGGATCGGAGGGGGCCGCGCTGGGCTCTCGCCGCAGGCCTTTGCGTGGCCGCGGCGAGCTGCTCGTCCATCGTTGGAATCGAAGACCCGCGGCTGGATCCGGGGCCGACGACGGCCGACGGTGACGGCGACGGGACGGGTGACGGCGACGGCGACGGCGACGGCGACGGCGACGGCGACGGCAGCTTCACCCTCTCGACCGGCACCGTGGCCGCCTGCGGGCGGTCGCTCGAGGAGGAGTTGACCCGCGCCCGCGTGTGCCGCGGCGAAAACGGTGGAGCCACCATCGTAGTCACGGCGAACGTCGAGGGCTCGCTGTCGGGGCCCATTGAACTGTCGCTGGCCAACCTGCCCGCGGAGCTCTCCGAAGTGTCGGTCGTCGACATCGCCCCCGACACCCTGGAGGGCTCGGTCACTCTCGACGTCGGCGCTGGCGCAACCCTGGGCGCGGCGAGCTTCGACATCGTCGGCCAGCTCGGTGCGACGACCGAGATGCTCACGGTCGACGTGACGATTGGCGACAGCCCGGGCCAGTTCGACGACACCCTCGGCGGCGATGGCGAGGTCGTTTTCGGTCCCCCGATGGAGGCCGGCCGTCGGGTCGCGGCCGCCCCCGACGGCGGGGCCTTCGTCGCCGGCCTCATGTGGGTGGTTGCGCGCTTTTCGCCCAACGGCTCGCTGGACACTTCCTTCGGCATGAACGGCATCCTCGGCGACCCGAACGGCGCATCGATCGACGCCATGTTCGTGACGAGCGCGGGGCAGCTGCTGCTGGTAGGCCGCTTTGACAGCCCGCCGAGCCCGACGCCCGAGGGCCTGGTAGTGCGGCGCTACCTGGCGACCGGCGCGCCCGACATGGGTTTCGGCACCATGGGCGAGGTGTACCTGGGCGCAGACAGCGTTCACCTGGCGTCGGCCATCAACGGCAACGACGAGCTGTTCGTCCATTTCGAAGACCAGCCGCGCGGCATGGCCGACGTGGTCAAAGTACTCGGCAACGGCTCGCTCGCCGGCGACTTCTCGGTCTCGCGCGCGATTCCGAGCGGCATCGATACCCTGATGGCAAGCGACAACGGCCAGCTCACCGCCGCCGCGCGGGGCGACCGCCCCATGGCCGTGCAGTTCGAGCGCTTCACCGCCAGCGGCGCCCCCGACCCCACGTTTGGCGCGGCCGGCTTTGCCGACTTCGACGTGGGCCGCGACTGCCTGGGAGCCGGCGCCGTTATCGCGCGGGGTCAGGGCGCCATCGCCGCCTTCGACTGCTCAGGGGGCATCGTCCTGGTCGCGGTGTCGGCAACGGGCGCGGGCGACCCGGCGTTTGGCAACGGCGGCGTACAGTTCGTCGCGACCAACGAGCCGGTGCCCACGGATCTGGTGGAGGGGGCGACCGGGCGCTACGTGGTGTCGAGCTTCGACCCGAACAACCCGGACCGCTCGGCGCTCCGCCGCGTTCTCGCCGATGGCAGCCCCGACTCGAGCTTTGTAACCACGCCCGACACTCTCATGGGCAACCTGGTGGACCTCGACGTGCTCGACGACGGGCGCATCGTCGGCGCCGTCCGACCGATCACCGGCGGCGTCGGCCTGTGGCGATTTTGGGACTGACCTTCCGTCGCCGAGTCAGCGGCGGGCGGCAATGAGCAGCCGCCGGTAGGGAAAGAACACCGGCTCGTCGTCGCGGTCGGCGCCGAGACGACCAAAGAGTTCCTCGGCGTAGGCGTCTTCGAAGGCCGCGTACTCGTCGTCGGTGAGCCGCGCGCGGTAGGGCGTCAAGATGCTGCCGCGCGCCCACTCGACCGCGTGGCGCCGGGTCGGCAGCACGTGCGGGTAGACCGCCAGGCGCACGGTCTGCGAGCGAAACCCGAGCCGATGCAAAAGCTCGGCGTACTGCTCGGCCCGCAGCACGCCGGGCGCGTGGGCCCGCTCGAGGTGATCGCGAAACGCGGGCCGCTCGGCTACCGCGCGCGCCGCGGTGTGCGAGTGGTAGTCGAAGTTGTCGGGCACCTGGACCGCCAGCTGGCCCTCGTCGGACAGTCGCCCGGCGAGCTGCTCGAACAGCCGCGGGTGATCGGGCAGCCAGTGCAGCGCGGCGTTGGAGAACACCAGGTCGAAGGCTTCGCCCTCGGCGTCGGCGGCAAACTCCTCGATTCCGCCCTGCTCGAACGTCACGCCGGCCACCGGCATGGCGCGCGCCGACCGCATCATGTCCTCTGAACTATCGATGCCGGTGGTGCGCGCGGCGCCCAGCCGCTCGTGCAACACGCACGTAAGCGCCCCGGTGCCGCAACCGAGATCGACGACCCGCATGCGCTGACGCCGCGCCACCAGGTCGAGCAGATCGTAAAACGGCTGCGCTCGCTCGCGGCGAAAGCGCAAGTACTGCTGCGGATTCCAGGCGCCCATGCGGTCAGCGTAGCAGACGAACGCGACCTACTTTGGAATCCGTTCGAGCTCCTCCAGCCAGCGGTCGAGGAAGTCCCGCGCTCCCGTCCCGGCCATGCGCCCGGTGCCGCTCGAGGTCACCGAGCAGCCATTTTCGTGATGGATCAAGGTCAGAACGACAGCGCCGCGCGGGTCTTCGTCGGTCGCCTGCAGGGTGGGGGTCGATACGGCGTACAGCGGCGAGGCGGGGCGCTCCCCCCGGGGAAAGCGCATCGACGAGAAGCGGCCGCGCCCCGACAACACCTCGAACGGCGGGGCGCTGCGCCGGGACCGGTGCTTGGACACCAGGAGCCGGCGGCGTACTTCGAGGGGCAGCGGCGCGTTGGCCGCCGCCCGGGAGATGCGCGGCAACGCGCCCAGGCCGGCGACTTCGCGCTCGATGAACGGCGCGAGCCGCGCCGCGAACTCGTCGAACGACTCGATGGCGCCGTCGCGCCGACGCGCGGCGAGCAGCGCGTGCACCACCCGGCGACGCCGGCGGTCGTCTGCACCGAGGCGTCCCGGCGCCACCGGCACGTGAAAGGTCGGCGTGTGCGAAGGTCCCGACGCGTCGCTGTAAACGGCGTCGAGGGCGCGCGCGAACGCGTACGCCTGGTGGGCAAACCGCCCAACCCCACCCGCGACGTAGCGCCCGGCGAACCCGAGGTGCAGGGCGCCCGGGGGCGGCTCGAGTGCTGGCGGCGCAGCGTGGGCACCGGGCGCATTGCGGGCCACCGCGAGCAACCGCGAGCGAACGTCGGGCGGCACCGCGTCCAGCCGCCGCCCAATCGCATCGGTCACGAGAGCGTGGCCGAAACCGTCGACGGCGACGTGGCAGGTGGTCGCAACCCACAGCGGCGGCGCATCGCCGACGCCGAGCCACGGCCCGCCGCCGCGGGTCCATGCGTTGCGGTGCACGTGCTGGGCGCACTCGATGGTCGTCGGCCCAACGGCAACGGCAGCGATCGCGTCGACCGGCTCGACCGACTCTCGCTCGATGGACGCAAACCCCGGCGGCAGCTCCCGCCCGAGCGCCAGGGCAATGGCCCCGGCGACCAGCTGGTCGTCGGTCGCCGTTTCGACGTCGACCCGGGCCGCCCGATCGGCGGCCACCAGCGCGACCGCTCGACTGGAAACGCCGGCGCGCTCGAGCCACCCGCCGCGCCAGGCGAGCAGTCGGGTCAAGGGCTGCCCGGGCAGCGCGCCGTCGACCTCGGCGACCGCATCGACGACGGCGCGCGCGCGCAACGCCGCGGCCACCGCGGCCTCGGCGATATCCACCGGAGCCGCCGCCTCGCGTCCCATGAAGTTGTCGGCGGCCGGGCCGCCGTTGGCCGCCAGGTACAGGTACTGGCCGTCGTCGTCGGCATCGCCCCGGCCCAGGGCCTCGAGGGCGGCAATTCCGCCCACCAACCCCAGCCAGGCTGGATGCCACCACGGAACGTCGGCCACCTCGTCGAACTGGTTCTTGAGGGCGCGCCAGGTCGACGCGAAACGGCGGGCGCGACTCACGACGCCGTAACCACCGCCACGGGTTGCAGCTCGTCGGCCACGGCGGTGACCCGCCGCCATCCGGCCTCCGTGGCCAGCTCGACCCAGGTCGTCACGGGCGGACACGCGGCGAGGGCCACGGTGACAAAGGTCAAGCGCGCCAGCGCCGACTGCATCGAGCCGACGTGTCGCCGCACCCGGGCCGGGCTCGCGTCGGGGTCGAGCTCGACCACGACCAGACGGCCGCCGGGGCGAACCACCCGGCGCGCCTCGCGCAGCGCTCGCACCCGGTCGGCCGCGTGGCGCAAGACCGACAGGAACACGGCGGCCGCCGCGCTGTTGTCGGCCAGGGGCAGCGCCTCCGCGCGCGCGCGAGCACAGGGAGCGGCGGGCGAAAAGGCGGCGCTCGGCTCGATGGCGACCACCGGCCAATCGGGCCGGGCGGCGCGCAGAGCCGCGGCAAACTGGCCATCACCGGCGCCAATGTCGATCACGGGGCCCGCCGGCAGCGCCGCAAACCGGGCCATGAGCCGTTCATCCAGATCGCCAAAGCCGGGTCGCTGGGCGCGGCAGCGACGGGCGGTGCGGCCGTCGAACGGCGATCGCAGAATCCACGGATCCAGCCGGCGAAGAACGCGGTTGCCAATCACGCGCCGTTCACGCGTCCCCGCCGCCGCGCAGGGCCACGATGGTAGCGCCCCAGCTGCCGCGCGCGCCGTCGGCCAGGCGATAGCTCGCCACGGCCGGGTGCGCTTCCAACACCTTGTGGACGATTTCGCGCAGCACTCCCACGCCTTTGCCGTGCACGATGCGCACTTCCTCGAAGCCGCGCTCGATGCACTCTTCAAGATAGTCGCCGACCAGGGCCTTCACGTCGCGCGGATGAAACGTGTGCAAATCGAGTTCGTCGGTGATCGGAACTTCGATCGGGCCGCCGAACGGACCTTCCGACGGATCGGAGGGCTCTTCGTCACGGGTCACGGTGCCAGTGCAGCATCACATCGGCGCGCGGTCAATCGCGCCGGTGACGGGACGTCGCTCAGTCCGGCTTTGCCACGAGGGCGGGTGACGAATCGGCGAACCGCGCGGCGACGATGCCGGCTTCCTGGGTGAAGTCACCGGTGTTCAGATTGCCCAGCACCGACAGGGTGTCCTCGATGGTGTCGAGAGACTGAAGGCAAATCCGAGCCGCCGCCGAGCTCGATTGCTCGCGCCACAGACGCGCAGCGTCCTCGCCCGCACGCGCCACCGACGCCAAACCGTCCAGCCCCAGCATGGACGCCTCGCCGGCGATCACGCGAAACGAGTCCTCGAGGGCCGGGGCGTTCTTCACGCCGCCGACTGCGAGCGCGCGTCCCCGGTCAACTTTTGCGGAGGCCGTGTCGAGAAATCTCGCACGGTACTTTGCCCTGAGCTGTTCGCTAGCCTCCGTCATCGCGTATCCCCCAACCTCGGTCTCTCGACTCCACACACCCACTGCACCCCAGACCGAATAGGTATGAAAGATTACTCCTAAAATGCAGAATTTTGTGAACTAGTTGGTCAGGTTACGCAACTAAGCGGGATCAGACCACTCCCGGCATGGCCATTTGATCCACCGGTGTGAATTACCCTCCGCCAGGGTTCGAATTCGACGACACGAGCCGGTTTGCGACCCGAAACCGCCGCCCCTCAACGAATCAGCTAGCGTCGATCCATACGACGGTGACCCCGTCGCCGCCCTCGGTCGGATCGCCGCCGCGCAGGCGCTCAATGGACGGATGCAAACGACCATGCTCGCGGACCGCATCGCGCAACGCGCCGGTCCCGTGACCGTGAATCACGAACACCACATCGCGACCTGACAACAGCGATTCATCGACAAAGCGATCGAACATGCCGAGCGCCGCCGTCACGCGCTCACCGCGAACGTCGAGGGTGTTGTCGATGGTGCGCACGCCGGCCCCGTCGCTACTGCCGTCGCTGGCATCGAGCGCCGCCTCGGCCGTCGGCCCACTGGCCATGACGTTGTCCAGTGAACGGCGCTTGCGCTGCTTTTTCTTGCGCGGCTCGTGAAGCGGATTGGTCACCGGCTTCTCGGGGGCGGGCGGTGGCGCCAGCCGAAGGTCGCTCAGCGGCACGTTCGTGTGCATGGTGCCGACCTGTACGTCCACGCGATCCGCTTCCGGCCGCTTGGCCACGCGGCCGCGAGCGCCGCCGAGGGACACGACGTACACCGCGGTGCCGGCGTCGAGAGCCTCGGCCGTGGGGGTGGTTCCGCGGACCGGCTCGGCCGCCGGCGCCGCCTCGGCCACTTTTTCGCCGAGCTCGTTGATGACGCGCCCGGCGGTGCGCAGACCGATCTTGCGCCGCTTCTTTTTGACCGCCGTCTTGACCCGGTCGAGCTCGGCGCGCGCCTCGCGCAGGGCCGCCACGGCCTCGGTGTGCGCCGTCTTCTTGAGCTCGTCTTCGCGGCGCTTGATCTCCTGGCGGTGAAACTCGGCCTGGCGAAGCGCCGCCTCGGCCTCGCGCTCGAGCTCGGCGAGGCGCTGCTTTTGCTCTTCGAGCTCCCGGCGCTCGCGGTTGACCACGTCGAGCAGCTCGTCGACACCGCTGCGCTGCTCGCCCAGCAGATCCGCGGCGCGGTCGGTCACGTCCTCCGGCAGCCCGAGCCGCCGCGCGACCATAAGGCCGCCGGACGAGCCGGGAGCGCCGGGCGCGAGCTTGAACGTCGGCTCGAAGGTGTCCATGTCGAAGCCGACCGCCGCGTTCACGAACCGCGGGTCGCTGGCCGCGATGGCCTTGACCCGCTCGTAGTGGGTGGTCACGACCGTGCGCGCCCCGACGTTGGCGACGCGCTCGAGCACGGCCTGAGCCAGGGCGGCGCCCTGCTCGGGCGCGGTCCCGACCGCCACCTCGTCGATGAGCACCAGGGTGTCGGCGTCGGCGTCCTCGATGATTTCGCGCAGCCGGTGGATGTGCGCCGAGAACGTCGACAGGTCGCGCTCGATGCTCTGGGCATCGCCCACGTCGGTGTGGACCGTGCGCACCCAGGGCACCCGGCTGCCGTCGGCGGCCGCCACGTGCAGCCCGGCCCGCACCATGAGCACGGCGAGCCCCATGGTTTTGAGCGCGACGGTCTTGCCGCCGGCGTTGGGGCCGGAAACGACCAGCGTTTGCCCGGCGCCGAGAGCGAGATCGTTGGGCACGCAGCCGCGGGGCGACAGCGACATGGTCGGATGCCTCCCCTCGGTGAGCTGCAGTTCGCCGCCGGCGCCGTCGGCGTCGTCAATGACCGGCTCGGTGGCGTCCATGTCCATCGACAGACGCGCCGCGGCGTCGAGTACGTCGATGGCGGTGGCAAGCTCGAGGGTTTCGCGAATGGCCTCGACATCTTCGGCCACGTAGCTCGAAAGCTCGGCGTAGATGCGCTGCTCCTCTTCGACAATTTCGGCCTGGGCGAGCTTGAGCCGGTTGTTGAGCTCGACGAACTGCTCGGGTTCGACGAACAGGGTCTGGCCCGAGTTCGAGCTGCCGTGAACGATGCCGTCGACCTGCTTGTACGAATCGGACCGAAGCGGAATGACGTAGCGCTCTTCCCGCTGGGTGAAGAACTTGTCCTGCAGCGCGCCCTCGATCTCCGGGTTGTTGAGCAGGCGCTCGAACCGGCGCACGAGCTCGTCGTGCAGCGACAGGGCCTTCTTTCGCAACCGACCGAGGTCCTCGCTGGCGTGGTCGGCCAGGCGCACGTCGTTTTCCTCGAACGACGACACCAGCGGATCCGAGACGTGAGCCAGGTCGGGCATGCGGGCCGCGCGGCCCGCAATGGCGGGGATTTGCGCCGAGCGAGCCGTCAGGTGACGAGCCAGGCGGGCGCAGCCGACCAGCGTCGTGCCGACGTCCTTGAGGTCCTGCGCCTCGAGCACGGCGCCCTTGTCGGCGCGCGCCAGGGCCAGGCCGATATCGACAATGCTGCCGAACGGCGGCGGCACCTCGGCCTCGTGCAGAACGCGCAGCTCGGCGGTCTCGCCGAGGCGCTGCCGGGCGACCTCGACCGAGTCGAGAAAGGGCAGCTCGCGGGCGCGGCGCTCGCCGCGGCGGGTGTGCGTGCGCCGGGCCAGCTCCTCGAGCACCTGACTCCAGGCCAGATCCTCCAGGGTCTTGTCGGGCATGAGCGACGTCGACATGGCGGCCATTCGAGTAACCCGCCACAGGCGGCGCCGCAAGGTCAATTTCAGGCTGGTGGGCGACCGCCGCCCTTGAAGACCCAGTACAGGTAGCCCAGCGCCGGGACCAGCAGCACCGAACCGGCACCCAGCACCGCGAGCACCCAGCCGAGCACGTGGTCGGGGGCCGCCGCGCTCCAGATCGTCAGGTCTGGCCGCACGAGGTAGGGAAAGACCGCCAGGCCGCCGCCGGTGAGAATGCATGCGGTCTGGGCGATGGCCAGGCCCTGAGCGATCCGGTAGCGCCGGCGCCAGACGGCGCCCAGGGCGAGCAGCGACACGGCGCCGGTGACCGCGTGAAACGGCAGCGACCAGGGCTCGCCCACGAGGCGTTCGAACAGTCCGGGGGCGTCGAGGAACGCGGCCACGAGCGCCAGCAGCGCGACCGCGCCCACCGCGATGGCCGAGGCGATGGCGCGCGCGCGAAAGTCCTCTTGCAGGCGCGGGTCGTCGGTCTCGGTGGTCATGTACATGGCCGCCAGATACGCGCACAGGGCCAGCAGGTACAGGCCGATGGCCAGGGGAAACCACGCCACCCAGGCCGACACAAAGTCGGTGACGACGAAGCCGCTGGCCGGGTCGATTGGCAAATCCGCGGCGGCCACGGCGCCGGCCACGATTCCGAGCATGACCGGCGTCACCGCGCTGGAGATGGCAAATACGCGGGCCCAGCGGGTCTCGATTCCCACCGCGCCGGCGGCGTACGAGCGAAAGGCAAACGCGGCGCCGCGCAGCACGATGCCGATGAGCATGAGCACCAGCGGAATGTGCAGCGCCGTCATGATCGCCGCGAACGCCCGGGGAAAGCCGACGAACAGAAGCACCACGGCAATGATCAGCCACACGTGATGCGCTTCCCAGATGGGGGCAATGGCGCGACGCAGTGCCTGCTTTTGCGCCTCGGCCCGCTCGCCCCGGGCCAGCAGCTCCCAGATGCCGCTGCCAAAGTCGGCCCCGCCGGTGACCACGTACGCGATGAGCGCGACGAGAATGACGCCGGCGACGACCACGGGCAGATCCATCACGACGCCTCCGGCGCCGCCGCATCACCGCGGGGCGCACTTTGAAACACGTGCCGACGCAACAGAGCGACCGTAGTGATCGAAAGCACCACGTACAGAACCGTGAAGGCCAAAAACGGGATGTCCAGGTGCGGCATCGGCGTTACGGCTTCCGAGACTCGCATGACCTTGTACACGATCCACGGCTGCCGACCGACCTCGGTGACCGTCCAGCCGGCCTCGATGGCGACAAAGCCAAGCGGAGCCGTGAGCACGAGCAGCCGAAGAAACCAGCCGTCTTCGGGCACGCCGCGGCGCCGGCGCGCCAGCACCGCCGCGATCAACGCGAGCAGCGCGCACCAGCCGCCAATGGCGACCATGATCTGAAACGCGACGTGGGTCACCGCCACCGGCGGCCATTCGTCGCGGGGGAATTCGTTGAGTCCCACGACCTCGGCGTCGATATCGCCAAACGCCAGCACGCTGAGCAACCCGGGGATCTCGATGGAGTACGGCGTCGTCGCCGACTCCTCGTCGGGAAGCCCGCCAATTCGCAAGGGCGCCCGGCGCTCGGTCTCGAAGTGACCCTCGAGAGCGGCGAGCTTGACCGGCTGGGTGCGCGCCACGTCCTTTGCCAGCAGGTCGCCCGACAGCGGCATGAGCAGGGCCGCCACACCGCCGACCCAAAGGGCGATGCCGAGAGCCGTGCGATGAAGCTCGTCGCCGGGATGGCGGCGCAGCACCCAGGCGTGAATTCCCGCGACGCAGAACCCCACCGCGAAGAACGCGGCGATCGTCATGTGAACCGCCTGGCTTGCCCACATCGAGTTGAACATGGCTTGCCAAACGTCGATGTCGACGAACTGTCCGTCGACGACGCGAAAACCGGTCGGCTGATTCATCCAGCTGTTGGCCGCGATGACCAGCACGCCAGAGGCCGTCCCCGAGATCAGAACCCCCACGCCGGACAGCAGATGCCACCGCCCGGGCAGGCGGTCCCAGCCGTAGAGGTACAGGCCCAAAAAGATCGCTTCGAGGAAGAACGCAAAACCCTCGAGAGAAAACGGCATGCCAATGACGGGCCCGGCTTTTTCCATGAACGTGGGCCACAAAAGGCCGAGTTCGAACGACAACACCGTGCCCGACACGGCGCCCACCGCGAACAGAATTGCCACGCCGCGCGCCCAGCGCCGGGCCAGGTCGCGAAACACCGCCCTGCCCGTGCGCAGGTAGCGGGCCTCGGCAATCACCATGAGCAGGGGCATCGCGATGCCCACCGAGGCAAAAACGATGTGAAAGCCCAGCGAAACCGCCATCTGAGCCCGGGCGGCGAGCAGGTCCGACATGACGCTAGATTAGAGTACGTGCGCGGCAGTTCCGGTGCACGCGGCGGACCGACAAATTGCCGCGGCGCCCGCCGCTATTCCAGCACCGTGGGGTCTTTCACGCCGAGAGCACGGTACAGCTGCTCGAGGCGAGCGCGACGCCCCGACAGCATCATCAGCTGCTGGTCGGCGCCGAGTTCGTCGGCGACCAGGGCCGCGATGTCCGCCAGGCGCAGCTCGGCCACTTCGCGAACGAGCGTCTGCTGGTAGTCGGCTGGCAGACCGTCGCGCACGGCGATCTCTCGAGCGTCGGCCTCGGAATCCGAGTCGGCTTCGGACAGCAACAACGACGAAAGCACGCGCCGGCGGGCACGCGCAAAGTCCAGGCGAATGTCATCGTCGCCGGCGCGCACGCGATCGAGTTCCCCCACGACCATCTCGATGGTGCTGCGAGCCCTCTGGGCGTCGATGGCGCCGCGAATCGTCAGCATTCCAGGTCCCCTGGCGTCGTAGGTTCCGCGCACCGCGATGCCGTACGTCGAGCCGAGCTTCTGTCTCGCCCTTGCCAGCCGCTGGCGAAGAAGCTCGGCCAGCACCTTGCGAGCCGCGGCGCGCTCGCGCTTGCCGGGGGCCGCCGCGTAGGCGAGGGTCATCGTTACCTGATCGTCCCCCGTGTCGAGCAACAGGTGCTCGGGGCCAGACCGCCGGGCGACCGCCGGCACACTGGGACGCCTCGGCCGCGCACCCGGCTGCATTTCACCGAAAAGGCGCTTGGCCTGGTCTCGCACGACGCTGGGCAAAAAACGCCCGACCACGATCAGGCGGGCGCCGCTCGCCTTGTAATGCTGGTCGCGAAAGGCCTCGAGGTCGGCCACACGCACCGGTCTCGGCTCCTCCGCGCTGGCCGCGTACGGGTGCCCCGCGCCGTACAGAGCGCGCCGGAGCAAGCGCGTTTGGCGCTCTCGTTCGATTTGGTCGGCGTCGTCCTCGTCCTCGGCCTCGTCCTTCGTCGCCGAGATGGCCTCGTTGTAGCGAGCGACGACGTCTTGCTCGTAGTGGCCGGTGAACGACCTCTGGTAGAGCAGCCACAGCAAGCCGTCGGTGTACGCGGACAGACCTCGGATTCGATACGTCGTGGTCCGCGGCCCGACCTCGATGTTGATAAGCCCTCCCATCTTGACAAGGGCGATCAAGCGTTCGACAAGCTTGCGGTACTTGCGGCCCGACAGGTTGCCGAAATACTCGGAGCGAGACTGCAGCCAGGCGGCGAGGTGGGCGAGGTACGGCTTGCCCTTCGGCTCGTCGAGCGAGCCCACCGGAAGCACGAGCCTTGCATCGACGACCGGATAGGAAAGGTCCGGCACCAACACCACCTCGAGACCGTTGTCGAGGGTGAACTCGATGGCCCGGGGGCGGACCGGCAGCGCAGGCACTTCGACAGCCCGGTCGACTTCGTCGGGGTCTACACGCACGCTCCATTCGGGGATGTCGTACTCGAAGTCCCCGGCCTCGCCCTCGTCGAAGAGTTCTTCACTTTGCGAAAGCTTCTCTTTGCCGCCGGGCACCACGTACACGAGCACGCTTCGCTTTTTGTCTAGAAACCCTCGAGCGCGCGACCGGATGTGGCGAGACGTCACGTTCATCTGGTTGTCGAGCGCTTTCGCCACGAACCCGGGGTGCCGGGAATACTGCGCGTAGTCCGCGTACCACAGGGCTCGTTCGGAGACGGGCTCGGTACGCAGCAACAGTCGCGTCATGCGGTTGGGGGCGCTCAGTTTGATAGACATCGGATCGACATCGCTTGCGAGCCTCTTCGCGCGCCGGAACACGCCCTCGACACCGAACGACAGGGCCTTTTTGGTTTCCCCTTCCAGCATCACCACGTAGACCGGCATCCGCGCGCCGCCGAAGCGAATCACGGCCGAGTCGGTGAGGCCCTCGCTGGCTTCGACGAGCCCCGCAACCCGCTCTTCGAGGTCTTCGCGCAAATACGATGCGTACACGTTCTCCCGGTCGGCGAACACAGGCGCTGGAAACGCCAGGAACGCCATGGGCTTGTCGACGTTTCCCTTGAGGCGCACCGTTCGGGCACCAAAGTCGGGACTCGGAAGCGGCGCTCGGGGCGCCAGTGGCGGATTCTTTAGCGGCCCGAAGGCTTCGGACACGAGGTCGTCTACGTGGTCTTCGTCGACATTGCCGGCGACGATGAGAATGGCGGAGCTCGGACCGTAGTACCGGGTCCAGAACTCACACACATCCAGGCGCGTCATGGTTTCGAGGGCCCGCAGGGTGCCGCCGACCGGCCGGGCATACGGGTGTTTGGCCCCGTAGATGGCCCGGGCCAGCGCCGTGCGCAAGGGATCGATGCCCCGCTGGCGAATCTCGCTCGCGACCACGTCGCGCTCGCGCTCGAACATGGGCTCGGACAGCCGCTCACAGTCGAGCCGCATGCGCTCGGATTCGATCGACAGTAGCTCGAGCAGATCGGTACCGTGACCGCGCGCAGTGTAGTGAGTCGCGTCCGCGGTGGTAAATGCGTTGTGGTAGAGCGCTGATTGAGCGAGGCGCTCGGTGAGAGTGCGCCCATCGTCCCCCTCGACTTCGTACGTCAGGTGTTCAACTAGGTGGGCAAGCCCCGGCTTGCCGGCCGGGTCTTCGGCGGCGCCGACCCGGTACCGAACGTCGACCGTGACCAGATTCGACCGGGGGTCCGGCAGCACCAGCAAACGCAGGCCGTTTTCCAACTGTCGCCAGTGTCCCTGCCGCCCCAGGTCGAAGTTGCGAGCGTGGTCGAGCTTGGGAACGGCGAGCTCGTAGTGCCGGGTGGTCGGCTGGCCGCCACAACCGACGGCCAGCGCGGCGGCCATAGCAACGATGGCAACGATGAGTCTCTGCATTAGAACGTCCCCGTCCAACCGATGACGCCGCCGCCCCGCACCGGCGCGACCGCGACGGACGAGCTCTCTTCGGTTCCCTTGTCGCGGCGCCGGTAGGCCACCACTCCGCTAACGATGGCAACGCCGGCGCAGACGCTGGCGACCACGGTGCCCGCGATGGCGATTTTTCGCTCGCTCTCGTAGCTGCGGTAGTAGTTGCGCCCGTCGCGCCGAGAACAAAAGATCGACGAGCATCCGACGGCGTCGGCCTTCTCTTTGTTGTCGGCCGCCGACCGCCAGAACACAACCGCGAGAACGCCGGCGCCCACGGCCCCGGCGCCGGCCCCGATCGCCCCGGCGGTGTAGCCGCCGTTTTCGACGCCCTTACTTCTTTCGGGGTTAAACAAAATGGGCGTGCCCGCGCGCTGGTCGTCCAGTTCGTTCAGCGCCTGTCCATCCGATCGAACGCATTCGAGCGGGGGAATCGAAACCTCGTGAATGTCCCCGCGCTCGGCGACCACCTCGACACGGTGCTCGCTGCAGCCCGGGCGGCGAACCAGGATCTTGCGCGTTCCCGGCTCCACGAACATCGGCCGGGACCATTCGTCTGGGGGCACCATCTCGCCGTCGACCGTGACCAGCAGGTAGGCGTCGAGGGGCACGCGCGAGGCGTCCACGCGCAGCCTGGCCGACCGTGCCAACAAAGCCCCCAGGCGCATGGCGGCTTGGGTCCGCCCTGCCCGGTCGTTCTCTGCGCTGGCTCGCGCAACCGCGCGCTCGAGCGACGCCTGGGCGGCGGCCAGACGCCCCTCGTCGACCTGTCTGTCCGCGTTGGCCAGCAGTCGCGCGACCGGGGGGCTCACGGCAGGATCGGCGGGCGCCGCGGCGCCGGCGACCTTCGCGGTGGCGTCGGCGCCAGCGCCAGCGCCGACTTCGGCGACAGGCGACGCCGCTGTGCCCTCGCCCGCCTGCTGGGCGTGCGCGAGCGCGGGAATCCACAAGGCGGCCAGCGCCGCCAAAAACTGCAGGGGTCTCATGGTGTCTCTCGGGTGGCGGCCTGACGGCCGGCTAGCGGGTGGGGCGTTTTTCGATACCGGCGGCCCGAAAGCCAGCTTCGATCACCGAGAGCTGCCCCTCGCCCACGATCGCGGCGCGGTCGGGGGCGAGTTCGTCGCGCAACACCGCGCGAACGTCGGCGACCGTCACCTCGGCGATCAGGCCGGCAATACGGTCGTAGAAATCGAGGGGAAGCTCGGCGCCAACGGCTGCCGTCAGCTCGTCGGCGACCGAGGACGAGTTTGCCTGTCGGGCCAGCACCTGACTGAGCACCGCGCGGCGCGCTCGAACGAAGTCGGCTTCGATCCCCTCGCCCGCGTGGAGCTCGCCGAGCGTGCTGAGCGCCAGCTCGAGCGTCTTGGCATACCGGTCCGGGGCAACGTCGGCGACGATGGACAATACGCCGGGGCCGCGGTTGGACTGCAGCCCCACCTGCGTACCGTACGTCGACCCGAGCTTGAGGCGCAGGGACGCCATTCGCTGCCGCACCAGCTCGACCATCACGATGCGCGCGGCCACCCGGTCGTCGCGCGACGTGGCGAACGCGATGGCGATCCGGGCCTGGGCTCGCTCGTCATCGGCGACCGCAACGCGGCCGGGCTCGTCGAGAGCGCCGGGAATCTCGGCCGTGCGGCGGCTCTCGGCACCGGTCGCGCTGGACGGCAGGAGCGAATAGAGTCGCGCGATTCGGTGACGCATGTCGGCCGGATCGAACTGCCCGGCGACGATGAGGGTGGCGCTCGCCGCCGAGTAGTGGCGCTGGCGAAACCTTTCGAGATCGTCGGCGTCGATGGTCCGCAACGTGTCGAGCGTTCCGTCGCCAATCGAGTACGGGTGGGCTGCGCCGAAAAGCGCACGGGTGAGACGGTCACCGGTCCCGCCGGCCCCCGTGGCGCTCTCGTCCTCGCCGTCGGCTTCTCGCAGCCGCTTCTGAATCGCCTCGAGGCCATCCTCGTCGTACTCGCCCGAGTACACCTGCCAAAACAGCTGCCACAGCAGGCCGTCCGCGAAGCGCGACAGGCCGCCAATCGAAAACACCGTGGCCGTTTCGTCGACCTCGGCGGACACGGAGCCGCCCATTCGCATGACGCGCTCGAACTCGTCGATATCGCGCTGCAGGTAGCGGCGATTCCAGTCGTTTTCCAGCAGCATACCGGCGAAGAACGCCGTGCCCGGAGCGCTCTGGGGGTCGTCGCTCTCCCCCGCGTCGAAGACCAGCCGCATCTGCACCAGGGGAAAGGACAAATCGGGCACCATCAGCACCCGAAGCCCGTTTTCGAGCTCGAAGCTGGTCACCGCGGGCCGCCGGAGTTTCGGCGGCAGCTCGGCGGGGCGGCTCGCGTCGGCCACGGTCACGGCCGCGCCCCACTTGGGGATGTCGTATTCGGTATCGCGCTGCACGATTGTCGATCGCGCATCGGCGTCCTCGACATCGCCGCTGGGCAAAAGACGGGTCGTCTTCGTGCGCTCGCGGGCAAAGAATCCCTCGGCACGCACCGCCAGGTCGGCGGAAGAAACGCCCTGCCTGTCGGCCACAGCCTGGCCGAGAAAGCCGCTGTGTCGCGAGTACTGGGCCATTCGCGCGTACGCCATGGCCCGGCCTTCCAGGGGCTCCGTCACCTCGAGCAAGCGCGCGACGGTGCCGGACTTCGTGCGGTCGAAGGCAAAGCCATCGAACACGCCTTTGACGAGCTGCTGCCGCCGGTCGAAGAACTCGTCCACGGCTTTGTCGAGATCATCGACCTCGGCCGTCTGGATGTACGCCGCGTAGACCGGCGCCCGCGCCCCCCCGGCCCGCAGAATCCCGAAGTCTTCCACGTAGTCGAGGTCCGACAGCGCCCGGCCCATTTCGCGCGAAAGAAAGTACATGAGCAGGTCGGTAAACGTCGACTCTCGGTCGGTATCGACCGGCGCGGCGAACGCGATCACGGCCAGCGGATCGTCGATGGCGATGGTCTGGGTGTCGGTACTGCCGCTGAAGTCGAGGGTGGGAATCGCGCGGCGGGGGAGCGGGTCGGGACGGTCCACCCCGCCGAAATGCTGCCGCAACACCAGCTCGGCCGTGGGAATCTGCACCGCTCCGGCAATGACGATCACCGCGTTCTGCGGGTTGTAGTGGTCGTCGAGGAACTGGCAGACGTCGTCGAGGGTCGCCGCCTTCAGGTCGCGCACCGAGCCCGCCAGCGAGCGGTCGTACGGGTGCCCCTTGCCGTACCAGCTGCGGTACAGGGCGCGCTCGAAGGCCGAGATTCCGCGCTGGCTGCGCTCGTTGAGGACGACTTCGCGCTCTCGCTCGAAGGTCTCGGCGTCGAGCTCCGAACACGGGGTCTTCATCCGCCGCGCCTCGAGCTCGAGGATCGGCTCGAGATAGCGCGACAAGGCCATCGACCAGTAATGGGTCTCGTCTCGAGTGGTGAAGGCATTGAGCGCCAGCGTCCGCGCCGTGAGCTCGTCCTGCAGGGTCGGGCCGCCGGCGACGCGGCGGCCCTCGAACGACATGTGCTCGACCAGGTGAGCCATCCCGCCGCGGTCGGCCGGATCATCGGCGCCGCCAACGGAGTAGCGAACGTCGACCCGAACCAGGTTGGTGCCCTGCACCGGGATAATCAGTGCGCGCAAACCGTTGGCGAGTTCGACGAGGCGCCCGTCCTGGTCGAGCTCGAGCGGCTGCCTCGACACGGCCAGATCGGGCGACACGAACGGCCGCGACGCCGAACACGCGGCCGCCAGCAGCGCGGCCACAATGAGTGCCCTCGGGTTCACAGCCGCCCCTCACAGGCGAGCACCGGCAGCTGAAGCGACGCGGTCTTGCGCGCCCGCAGCTTGACCTTCTTCGACCACGAGCTGCAGCCAGGGCGCCGGGCGGTCACCGTGACCGTGCCGGCCGGGAGCGCGATGCCGCGACTCAGGTCGCGCCTCGACACCACGAAACCATCGACGGCAATCTCCATGTAGCCAACGTCGGGCACGATGGACGAGTCGAGCGCGAGAGTGCCGGTACTCTTGGCGAGGGCGACGATCGCGGTTTCGACGTCGGACGCGCGCGAATCGCCGGCGAGCTTGTACAGCGCCAGTGCGCGCCGATAGCGAATGACCGCCCCGCGAATGCGACGGGTTCGAGCCAGATAGGCGGCGCTTTTGTGCAGGGCCGTCGCCTGCTCGACGCGCGAGTCGGCCGCCTTCGGCCTCGGTTCGCCGGCAGCCGAGGCGGTGGCCGGGGCCGGTGTCGCCGCGCCCTTCGAGGCAGCCACCGCCGAGTCCGTGGGCCCGGCCGGTGACTTGGCCACCGGGACGGCCGGCGACTTGGGGCCGGTTTGAGCTCGGGCGGGCGAGCTCGCGATCGACAGCGCCAACAATGCGGCGGCGACCGTTAACGTCGGTCTGAAGGACAGCATTGCCACCATGGTAAGGCACTGATTCCCGGGCCATCGAGCACGAAACCAACCCCTACCGGGCGAATAACCCAATACGGGCTACCGGCATTGGAGCCCCCGGGCGGATCGCGCTGGCGACCTGGGGCGACGATGTAGGACGCGGTGGGGTTTTCACTCGAGCTTCAGCCGCGCGAGGGCGCTGCCGAGCTGATCCGGCGTCGCCACGGCCACCGCCGCCATGCGCTCGTCGCTGAACTCGTCCGCCAGGATCGGCGTGACGTCGGGCAGCGTGACGGCAGCGACGTCCGACGCACTGACCGGGGGCCGAGCCCGCAGCAGCCGGGCGGCCACCGACGAAGAGTCGCGCCGCCGCACGAGCGCTTCCCGAAGGACGACCCGGCGCGCGCGCACGAAGTCCGCCTCCAGAGCCTGGCCCGCCCGCAGAACCTCGAGGGCGTCGAGCACGGCGTTGGCAGTTTGCTCTACCCGGTCGGGGGCAATGCCAACGCGCACGGAGGTCATCCGGTCGTCGGACTGAACCTGCGCTCCGTAGGTGGAGCCCAGGTCTTCGCGCAGTCGGGCCATCCGCTGCCGCACCATCTCGACCGCGACCAATCGCCTGGCGCCTGGCTCCCCGCCCGCGCTGGCAAACCCGAGCGCCAGCACCGGCTGACTCCCGGCGGCCGGGTCGCGGCGGACGCGGTCGGGCACCGTCGCCCGCGGCACCGGGGCCGCGGGGTTTGGCGGCAGGCCGCCGGCGAGCTTGCCGTACAGCCGGCGAATGCGCGCTTCCACGTCCCCGGCATCGAAGCGGCCGGCAACCACCAGCAGCGCCTTGCCGGCCCGGTAGTGCTGCTCGCGGAACTGCTGCAGTCCATCGGCGCTCACCCCGGCGAACGTCTGCTGCAGCGACGTCGCGGTGATGCGCACAGAGTCGGGGCCAAAAAGCGCTCGCTCCAGGCGCTGGGAGACCGACAGGTCTTCGCCTTGCGAGGCAGGGTCCTGGCGTTCGCGGCGTTTCGCCTGCCGGCGCTGGTTCGTTTCGATGGCGTCTTCGTCGTAGTAGCCCGCGTAGACGCGCCAGAACAGCTGCCACAGCAAACCATCGGCGTTGGAGGCCAGGCCGCGAATCGAAAACACGGTCGCGTCGTCGCCAACATCGGCGTCGACGAAGCCCCCCATCTGCCACACCTGGTCCAGTTGCTGAGCATCGCCGGGCAGATAGGGGCGCTCGCGGTCGAAGGCCAGCAGGCTCGCCGCCAGCTGGGCCATGCCGGGCCTCGATGGCGGATCGTGCCGATGCCCGACCGGCAGCGACAGTCGCACGTCGATGAGCGGGTAGCTCAGATCCGGGACGAGCCTCACGGTGAGCCCGTTGTTGAGTGAAAACGTGCGAGCGGCGGGCGGCTCCGCTTGCTGCGGCACGGCTGCCGGTCGCTTCGCTTCGGCCTTGTTGGCCGGCAACTGCCACGTCGGAATGTCGAACTCTATCTCCCGTTGCTGAACGCCTCCGTCGGCGGAAACCTCCGTCTCGGTAGCGTCGGTCGCCGGTGCCACCAGCGTGACGTGGGAGCGTTCCGGGGCAAAGAAGCCGCCACTTCGCATGGCCAGCTTCGCCGAGGTAATCGAGCTGATGTCGGCGAGGCGGCCGGCCACGAAGGTATTTCGGCGCGAGTACTGAATCGAGTCCGCGAAGAAATCGGTTCGGTTGGTCGTCTGCTCGTCGCGCGACAGCGCGGCGGTGATCATCGCGTTGCGCACGGTGTTGACGACCGACTGATCGAACAGCTTCGGCAACACGTTCTTGCGCAGCTCGAAAAATCCCTCCGCCGCCGCGCTCACCGCCTTTTCGCTCTGCCCGACCACGACGGCGATGTATAGAGGCGCCCGTTTCGAGCCCGCGCGAAACAGCGCAAAGCCGTCGACCCCATCCCGCTGCACCAGCCGCTGTTGCGCCTCGTACTCGAAGAAGAACCGGAGCAAGTCGGTATAAACGGCCTCGCGGTCGGCATCCACGGGCGCCGGGTGGGCGATCACCGCGAGGTGGCTTTCGGTGAGCGCCTCGAGCCGGGCACGCCCGCCGTCGAACTTCACCATGGGAATCGCAACGCGCCGGCGCGGCTCGACCCGAGCGAGCTTGCCGAACTGGTCCTGGAGCACGCGCTCGGCGGTGACTGGCTGCACGGCACCCGAGACGATGACGATCGCGTTTGCCGGTGTGTAGTAGTCGTCGATGAACTCGCACGCATCGTCGAGCGTGATGCCCGCGACCTCTGTTTCCGAACCAATGGGCGCACGCAGGTAGGGATGGTCGGCCCCGTACCAGATCCGCTCTAGCTCCTGGATGAGCGAGTTGCGTCGCCCGCGCTGCCGGCCTTCGTTGAGAACAACCTGGCGTTCGCGCTCGAAGGTCGTCGAATCGAAGTGCTCGCAAGAAAGCGACATGCGGTCGGCTTCGACTCGCAGCAGGTTGTCGAGCTGGCTTTGCCGGGCAAGCGCGACGTAGTGGGTTTCGTCTTGCGTCGTGTAGGCGTTGTAGAAGAGCGCCAGCGAGCGCAGTCGATCTCCCACCGACGGTGCGCGCGGGCCGGTCGGCCGGCCGAGGAACATCAGGTGCTCGACGAAGTGAGCGAGACCGGCCTTGTCCGTCGGGTCCTCGACCGATCCGACGAGGTACCGCACGTCGACCTGAACGAAGTTGGAACTTTCATCGGGAAGAATGAGCGCCCGCAGGCCGTTGGCCAGCGTGACCATTCGACCTTCCGGCTGGAACTCGAGCTCGCGGTCGCCCGGTGCCAACTGGGGGGACACGAACAGCGTCCGGTGCCGGGCGCCGCACGCTGCAAAAGCCAGGACCAGCGCGACGCCGACGACGACGCCCCGCCCCCCGCGCCCTACCATCGGCCGCTCCACGAAACCGCGACGCCCGTGCCCGAATCGCCGTCGACCAGGGGCGCGACGACGACCCGGTCGCCCTCCTCATCTCCCCGCGACGTCGCGTAGATCGTCAGGCAGACCACGCTGCCGACCGCCAGCGAGGTCCCCAGCGCTTTCGCCATAAAGGGCCTGAAATCGATCGCGTCCCGCCGGTCGTCGTCGTTGGCAAAGCCCCAGACGAGAGCCCCGGCCCCGGCCGCGCCGAAAACCGAGCCCCAGATGAGCAGGCCGTTGCGAGAACCAACCCGTCCACTCGGTTGCGCGAGCAGAAAGGTCGGCACGCGGGCCCCGGCGACGAACGCCGACCCGCGCAGGGGCGCCCGGCGCGTCTTGACCGTCTCGAAGCCGGTCACCACCGACGTCTGGTCGCACCGGAGCGCCGGCACCACCACGGTTTTTGTCGTTCCGGACGCGACGTCGAGACTCGCGGTCCAGTCACGGCAGCCGGGGCGCGAAGCCGCGACCTGCACGGCCCCACCGAGCACGAGCAGCCCCGGTCGCAGGGCCGCGGCGGGCACCACCCGGCCATCCACGGCGAGCTCCACGTATCCGTCTTTGGGAAGTGCCGAGAGGTCGAAGCGAACGACGGCGAAACTGCGAGAGAGCTTGCGAACGCGCTCGCGCAGCGACGCGGCTTCTGGTTCGCTCACCCGCTGCAGCAGCGAGATGGCGCGGCGGTACTCGATGACGGCCTGATTCAGTCGACCGACGCGAACCAGTCTCTCGGCGCGCTCGACGCGCGCGTCCGCGGCCGAACGGGCCTGCGCGAGGTCGTCGTCGCCGACGACAACCGCCACCGGGCGCCCCGGGGGCGGGCGATACCGGCGGCGACGATGACTTCGCGGGGTCCGGCGACTGCTGGGCAGCCGCCGGAAGAGGACCGGCGGCGACGAGGCTGGAGACGACGACGGCTAGCGTCCAACTCGATCTCATCGGTCATAAACGTACCGAAAGCCGGCCAGGTTTCGGCGCGCGTCGGATGCGTCTGCGGCAGATTGACCCAATACGGGCTGCCGCCGGCCAGGCAACACTCCCCTCCCTCCATCCACGCCCCCAGGGCCGAAACGGCACCGCGCCCGCGGGCAAAAGCCGGCGGGCGCGGTGGGAGAAGCGGCGGTGGGCCGCTGTCTGCTCGTCTCGCTAGGCGACGACCTTGAGCTTCTTTTTGCCCTTGGTGTTGTCCTTGGCCGAGCCTTCCTCGATGGGCGACGCCATCTTGGCCGCGGCCGCCCGCGCGGCGCGAACGGCATCCGACACGCTGGAGCCCTTCTTCGACGCCAGGGCACCACGCAGCTTGCGGCCGAGCGACCGAAGCGGCTGCTTGCGCGACTCCATCTTCGCGGCGACGTCGTACACCATGTCGGCGGCCGAGCAGCCAACCACGTGCGGCGCCTTGTAGGTGGCGCGCTTCATGCGCGGGTGCGCGTCGAGATACGCGCGAACGTCATCCTCGGAGAGGCCGGTCTTTTCGAGGGCGCGATCGAACTCCTTTTGCGCCGCTTGCTTCGCTTTGAAGAGCTGCATCTGAACCCGGCTGTAGACGTTCACGGCGCCGTCGCCGCTGGTCTCGATGGGCAAGAAGATGCCCTCCGGGTACATCTCGGTGATGAGCGACTGAACGCCGTCGGATACCGACGAAGACGGCATGCAGCCGAACGGCTTGACCGACAGGGTCATGTTGACCTTCTGCTTGGCCGTGTTGAGGATCAGCTTGCCGACCTCCATGTGGCCCTCGCCGCCACGCAGGTGGTTGTCGTAGAACGCGGCCGACACGTCAGCCAGCTCGTCCATGTCGGGCAGATGGTAGTCGTACAGCCCGAGGCCGTTGGCCACGGTCTGGAAGATGCCGCGCAGGCCCTTGTCGGCGGCCCGCATCATGAGCAGCTTCTTGCCGACGTCGACGCCCTCGAGGCCGCGCTTGTTGGTATCGGTGCCGCGCAGGTCGGCCCGCTGCTCGGTGTCCCACTTGCCCTGCCAGACCATGTAGAGGATCCAGGCGGTGACCAGCTGAATGTCGGCCTCGGCGCCCTCTTGCTCGAGGAAGCGCTGCAGACCGTAGTTGCCGTCGCCTTCGGTGGTCATGGCCCAGAACTCGCCGATGATCGACACCTTCGGCTTTACGAGCAGCTTGTCGACTTCGATCTTGGCGAGCTCTTGGCGACACTTGTACAGCGCCGGAAGCATGCCCAGGTGGTTGCCGCTTTCGAACGCGCCGCACACGTATTCTTTGCAGCGGTCGAGCGCCGCGTCGGTCGCTCCGGCCTCGACCTCGTAGGGCCGAATGCGATAGCCGATGGCGTTGAGGATGTCGCCGATGAGCAGAGCCCGCAAAAAGCCGGTGGTAAAGGCGATGTCGGCCTTGAAGCCGAGCTCTTCGCCGGTCGCCTGCTTGAGGCCGCCCGTCTGCTGGAACAGCAGCACGCGAAAGCCGTCGAAACCGCTATCGCGCAGGGCCTTGCGGTACTCGGTGACGTAGGTGCCGAAGCGGCACGGGCCGCAGGCGCCCGCCGTGATGAACAGGTAGTTGTTGACGATGTCTTCGGTCGAGATGCCCTGCTCGTCGCGAAGATAGGTCAGGTATTTCACCAGGTTGCCAACGGTGAAATAGGTCGGGTTGCACTGACCGCGGTTGCCGAACTCTTTGCCGAACCGCAGGGCGTCGTTGTCGGGCACGTCGAGCGCTTTGACCTTGTAACCAATGCCGCGCAGCATCGACTCGGTGAACGTGTCGTGGGCGACCGTGAGCCCCGCCATCAACAGCGTGGTGTGCTCGCGCTGGCTGGCGGTGAAGGTTTGTGGAACGTCATCTTTCCACTGCTCCGGGACGTCGTCCGCCTCGAGGCCGAGGCGCGCGCGCTCCTCGGCTTCGAACTTGGCGAGCTCGGCGTCGACATCGAAATCCAGAGGCAGGTTGTCGGTGTTCGTGGGAACGTGCGTGTCCATTGGTTTCCTCGGTGCTCTTGGTGCTCGTACAGGTCGGTTAATCGAAGTTTTGCTCGGCTGCTCGCGGCCGAGTTACTGCAGGATGGCCAGACCGGCCGGACGCCGGGGCTGCGAGGCCAGATGCGCGCGGTGAGCTTCCACGGCCTCTCGCAGGGTCTCGAGCTCGCGCTGGGTGCCCGTGTCGAGACTGCCGCCCCGGCGCTCGAGCTGCGCGCGCTTCATTTCGAGAAGCTGTAGCTTCTTCTCTTCCAGACGTCGCCGCAGCTCGGCCTTCTTGTTCGCCTCGTCTTCGAGGCGTTCCTCGTTGAGCTTGAGGCTGTGAGCATAGGTCTTGACGCGAATCTTGATCGACCCGCCGGGCTTGTTCGCGTCGACGTCGTGCAGGGCGCTAAACGGCGAGTTGGCCGTCGAGATGATGCTGTCGATCATGCCGTAGGTCGGCGCGTCGTGGCCGCACTTGAAGCTCGACAGGTCGAGAACCGCGACGTTGGGGTGACGCGCCGCGAACTTGGCGGCCCACACCTTCTGCACGCTGTTGGCCGAGTAGTTCTCGGGCCAGACGTCGTTGATCTCGAGCGGCGTCTCGATGTGCTTGAGCTTGAGATCGTCGGCAAAGTACTTGTCGAGGTAGGCCCGGTCCTTGGGGATCGAGCGGATCGACAAGATCGGATAGCCGAGGGCCTGGAACTCCTCCAGGACGCCGTGGTTGAGGCCCGGGTCGTTGTGGTACGGCCGGCCGAGCATCAGGATGCCGACCGAGTTGGTCGCCTCCAGCTCTTCCAGGATGTCCTTGCCGCGGGCCTGGACGTCGAGGTCGAACGCCTCGAGAGCCTTGAAGCCCTGCTCGAGAGCGAAGTCGCTTTCGTCCTCGGTGACTCCGAGTCGCTCGCCCCAGGTCTCGAACATGGTGCGCTTGAAGAGCTTGACCTCCTCGAAGTTGCACGCCGGGTCCAGGTACTCGATGTCGCGGACGGCGAAGAAGTCGACTTCCTTGGTGAAGGCCGCCTTCATCACGTTCGGCGTGCCGGCCACGACCGGGCACGACGTGTTGTCCATGGTGTTGGCCACGAACGTCGGCACGTGGGTGATGCTCGGAAAGAACAGGTAGTTGATCGGCTTCTTTTCGTGGTGTTTGAAAAGAAGGTTGTGGATGTGAGCCTGCGGCACCTTGCCCGGGTAGCACGGGTCGACCGAGCCGTACTTGCCGCCCGCCTGCCACATCTCCTCGGAGCTCTCGTCAGAGAAGATGACGTTCTTTTTGAGCAGTCCCAGCGCCTCGAAGTACGTGCGCCACACCGGCCCGGTGCTCCACATGTTGAGCACCCGCGGCATTGCCACGACGATCTTCTGTCGCGCCTTGAGCGCCGCTTCGGACGAGCGCCGGAACTTGCGGTGAATGCGCTTGCGCTTGACGCCGCCCAGGAAGGTGCGCGTGACCTCGACGTCCTCGACGGTCGTGTCGGCCGACGGCAGCGCCTCGGGCTTGTAGAAGTGCTTGAAGCACTTGGTCGCCTCGTAGTCGACCATGTTCGGGTAGCGCTTGACCCGCGCCTTGCGCTCCTTGTTCAGCGCGCGCAGGGCGTCTTCGTCCTCGACGGTGCCCTTTTCGCAACTAAAGCCAGAAATGTAGCGGGCCGTCTGACCGTCGGGCGTGCGCGAATCGATGAAGGTGCGCGAGCACTCGTTGGGGCAGAAGTGACACACCGTCGATTCGTCGTTGATTGACGTGTACTCGATGTCGATGGCCGACTGCATGCCGACGAAGGTGCTGCTGCCCCGGCGCTTGACCACGCGCAGGGCCTCCATGGCGGCGCCGAACGCACCGGCCTCACCCGTGTGCGGATGGACTTTGACCTCGGCGCCGGGCACGCGCTCTTTGATGTAGTCGACCTGGCTTTTGACCGCGGCCAGGTTGTGCTGGGTGCCGCCCTGGAGCACGTACTTGGTGCCCAGTTCGGCCATGCGGGGGATCTGCACGACGTACTGCCAGACGTTTTTGGGCAGCACGAGGGCCAGGCCGGCGAGCAGCTCCTCTTTCGAAAAGCCTTCCTTCTGAAAGTTGACCCGGTCCGAGTCGAGGAAGACCGCGCAGCCGTAGGAGAACTTCGGCGACAGCTCGGCGCCGAACGCCGTGTCGGCGTATTCCGTCACGGGAATACCGAACTGGTCCGCCATGGCCTGCAGCAGCATGCCGTTGCCCGCCGAGCACTGGTTCGACAGGCGGAAGTTCTTGATGTCTCCGCGGTGGAGCATCATGACCTTGATGTCCTGACCGCCGATGTCGCAGATGACGTCGACGTCGTCGCCGAAGAAGTGCACCGCCGACATCATGTGCGCCACGGTCTCGACGATGTTGGCGTCGGCGCGCAGGGCCTTTTCCATCACGTCGCCGGCGTAGCCGGTGACCCCGAAGCCGGTGACCTCCAGGGTCGCGCCGGCATCGATCACCTTTTGCTGCAGCCGGGCGAACATCTCCTTCATGTCCGCAATCGGGTTGCCCTTGGAGAGCTGGTACTCCTTGAGGAGGATCTCGCCGTCCTCGTCGACCAGAACGCACTTGGACGACGTCGATCCGCCGTCGAGACCGATGGCCCCGCGAACCACCTGCCCCGCTTCGAAGGTCGCCTGGTGGAACTTGGGAATCTTGTACTCGTCGACGAAGGCCTCCAGGCTCTCGCTCTTGGCGATGAGCGGCGGGCCGGCGGTTTCGCCAAGCTTGGCCTTGCGGCCGTTGAGGATGAAGTCCTTGAGCGGCTCGAGTCCGCGGTAGACGCCCACTTCGGCCGGCTCGTGCACGCCGTACAGCACCGCGCCGTAGGCGGCGTAGTACTGCGAGTTCTCGGGCACGAAGATGAGCTCTTCGATCGGCACGTCCTTCGGGTACTCGTAGCCTCGCTCGTTCCAGGCCTCGGGAATGCGCTCGCGCCAGCACTGCTGCAGAAAGCCGAGGTAGGTGTTCGGTCCGCCGAGCAGCAGGACCTTGTGCTTGAGCGTGTTGCCGCGAGTCAGAACCGACAGGTTCTGCTGCACGATGGCGTCGGCGAGCGAGTTGAGAATCTCATCGCCGGGAATGCCGCTTTTGACCAGGTTGACGATGTCGGTCTCGGCAAAGACACCGCACTTGGCCGCCACGTGGTGCAGCTTGCTGTTGTCGTAGACGAGCTTGGCGACCTCGTCCTGGGGCATGCCGACCTTGATGAAACACTTGTCGATGGTGGCGCCGGTACCCGACGCGCACTTGTCGTTCATCGACGTAGTCGCCTGCTTGTCACCGGTCTTCTCGTTTTCCTTGAAGATGATGATCTTGGCGTCCTGGCCACCGAGTTCGATGACCGAGCCGACGTCGGGGTGAAGCTTTTCCACCGCCATGGTGACGGCGTTGACTTCCTGCACGAACTTGGCCCCGACCGGCTCGCAAATCGGCGCGGCGCCCGACCCCGTCATGAACACGCGAATCTCGTCGGGCTCGTACTGGGGAAACTCGTTGCAGATCTCCACGAGCATGTCGCGCGCGAACTCGGGCTGCCGGGTCTGGTGGCGCTGGTAGTCGCTCCAGAGAATCTCGAGCGTGTTGGGATCCACAGCCGTTGCCTTGACCGTGGTGGAACCGACGTCGATGCCGATGATCAGCTTGGTGGGTTTGCTCATTGCCGTTGGCCTGCCTTTGCCCGCTGTGCGGCGGGACCGAACTCGCCCCCCGAGAAAACCGCACCAGCGCTGACTGGACTGACATGTCAGTCCCTGCACATTGTGAAGCTAGACTGACACGCCAGTCTAGTACTCGGAAGAAGAAAAAACCGAACCGTCCAGGGCGGAAACGTGCGCGAAATGTTTGCGGATTCCGGCCTTATTTTGCCGGTTCTGGCCACAGCCCGGCGACCACAACCCCGCGGGCCGTATACGCCAGCAGCTCGTTGGTGACATGCACCAAATCGGGTACCCCCTCCTGCCGGACGAGGTGCTCGATCGCGCCACGAAGCGCGCCGTAGATCGCGGCGGTCACCACGGTCACATCGCACTCCCGGGCCAGGCCGAGCTCGATGCCGTGGTGCAGCGCCGTCTCGATGAGCGCCTTGGCCTCGCGCTCGAACGCGGCGATGCGCTCGATGATCTCCTTGTCGGAGCTCATCGGATTGAGCACCAGGGCCACCAGATCGGGCTCACCGGTTACGTAGCGGAGGATGCGCTGGATGTTGTCGCGCAACTGGCCCGCCGGCGGCGTCGCCCCGGGCTCGAGATCGACCGGCTCGATGCACGCCCGCAGGTCGTGCAGCGCCTGGCCGAGCACGCTGTCGAAGATGTTGTGCTTGCTGGCGAAATACAGGTAGAAGGTGCCGCGCGCGATGCCCGCCGCGTCGATGATGTCCGAGACCGACGTGGCGTGGTAGCCGCGGCTGGCGAACAGGCGCTTGGCCACCCCGATGATTTCGGCCCGCCGCTGTTCGCGCATTCGCTCGGCGCGTTCGTCGGTGCTGGTGGGCCGGGCCATCGGGCCGCATCGTAGCCTCTCCGATTTCACAATTGCCGCAGTTTCGTGGCGGCCTTGTCAAAAAACCGACGCAGGCGCGCCGCGGCTGTCGGGGCCTAGCTGCCGGCGCGGCCCTGATACGCGACGATCGCGCGTTCGACGGCGTTGAAGACCTTGCGGTACGGGATCCGCTCGGTCGCGATCCGCGATTCGGCCACGTGGCGCTCGATGGCTCGACGCACGTGGCGAGCGAAGCCAGGGTCGTCGGCGTACAGGTCGATCTCGTCGTAGACGCCGTGCGAGATCGGCGTGAAGTTCGCCGAGCCGATGTCGCAGAACCGATCGTCTACGACCACGACCTTGGCGTGCACGTTGCGCGGGTGCAGCGCGACGCGAAAGTTGGAAGCACCGCGCGCCAGCCGCAACAGCGCGTTGCAGCTCGCGAGGTTGAGATCGCCGAGTACGTCGGCGCGCTCCCCGGTGACCAGCGTGACGTCGACGCCGCGTCGAATGGCCCTGGTGAGCGCCAGCTCGAATCGACGATCGCCGAAGTAGGCCATCTCCACCAGGATCGACTGCCGCGCGGCGTCGATGAGGTCGAGGCGCTGGCGCGCGAGGGCGCAGCTGGTCGCCTGGTGGGGCTTTCCCGCGCCGTCGCGCGAGTGCAGCAAAAAGTCGACGCGTCGGGTCGGGTCGAACTCGGCCACGCCGGCGAGGCGCTGGCGCAGCCGAGCCACGTGCTCGGCGCCCTCGACCTCGATCATCATGTCGACCCAGTCGTCGTGGTGGTTGTCGCCGATGCCCATGCTGCCCAGCACGGCCACGCGGTCGTCGATGACGAACAGCTTGGAGTGGTCGAAGCGCCGTTTCGCCGAGGACAGGCGCACGTTCGGATGGCGAATCAGCCGCTGGGCCAGCGGGTGGAGGCCGCGGACTCGCGGCGGCGGCTTGGAGACCGAAAACCGAGGCAGGCGACGGCCCGCCGAGCGGCGGCCGTAGACCGAGCCGAGAAACCAGGCCTCGAAACGCTCCTTCGGCTTCATGCGCCCGTGAAAGAAGCTCTGGCGGCTGCCGCCGGAGTACTCGTAGACCGCGGCAATGCGGTCCTTCTTGATCGAGACGCGAACGCCTCGGTCGGCGGCGGCGAGCACCGCTTCGGCCATGCGATGGCCGGTTTTGTCGTCGCGCCACAAGAACGTGCGCATCTCGACGGAGTGTTGTGCTTCGCCAATTCGCCGCACGATCTCGGCAAACGCGACCTCGCCCCCGTCGAGCACGGACAGAGTCCGCGATTCGTGCGGATTCAACAGCACGGCAACATTCCTATATCAGGATGCCAACAAGAGCAACTGCGGGGTGACCGAGCCGGGTTCGGGTACGCGTCGATGTCTCCCATAGAACGAGCAGGTCCCGGCGTCCGATGTGCCGGGCCCTTTAAGGTAAGAACAGCGCGCTGGCACGGAACCGCAACCAGACGGAACGACCTTTGACGAAGTTGCCGACCCGTGCGTCTTCGATCGCAAACGAGCCGTTCCCGCCCGCGATCTCCCAACGCCGCTGCCGGGTCCACTGGGCGAGGGCCTCTCCCAGGTAGGTGCTCACCGGCTCGAACAGCTCACTGGTCCGACCGCGAACGGCCGACACGATGGCTCCATAGCAGGGCTCGAGCACGGACATGGTCGGTCTGCACGTCAGCTGCAGCTCGTCGACCGCAAACTCGGACAGCAGTCCCGGGCCGGGGCGTTCACCGAGGCCGAAACCGATTCGGCTGAACAGGCGAGCCGGTGTCCGTAAACCGCCGTCTTCCAACGTGATTTTTGCTTCCAGCGCGAGCGAAAAAGGCCCAGCGGCAGCACCGGCGGTCGGTCGATGCTCGATGACTGGCGGCATAGCGAGCCGCACGTCGCCCACCCGAAGCGAAAGAAAGCGCCTGACCACGGCCGATTGGTTGAACCACTGCCCGGGATCGACCGACTCGAGGGCGCGGTCCAGGGCACCGCTGTCGTACAGCTGGAACGCGACCGCGTTGAGGGTGTCGAGGTCGATGTCGATGCCAATCGATACCTCCGGGTCGGGCTCGGGCGACGCGTCGCGACCAAACGCGACTGGACCGCTGAAGGCGTTGCCACCTTTTGCCGGCGGCAACAGCACTCGCATTGGAATGGTCGCGGCGACGTCGGGCTGGATCGAGATGGGCTCGTCACAGTACGCAACGCGCACGCGACCGAGGTCGCCGAGCTCGATCGGCGGCAGGGTCTGGCTCGCGCTCGACAGCGCGGCGGCCACGGCCGCCACATGCTCTGCGCCGATCTCGGTCGCCTCTTCGTCGATGTAGGGCTGAAGGCCCACGGCGTCGAGCACCCAGGCGACGGTCCGGTTGTCGACGCGCACGTTGACGCGGGTGCGCGTCTTCCAGCGCACCCGCCCATCGGCAAGTCGGGGGGTGGCCACGACCAGCAGCGGCACCCTCGCCCGGCGATATTGCAGCGCCGCCCAAACCTCGAGGCTGCCGCCCCGGCGATCGCTCCAACGCAACGCCAGCCGTTCGACCCGCTCGAAGCGACCGACGCCGATCGCCCTGGTGCCAGACAAGGCCCGCCCGACCGCTTTTTTGGCCAGGTGCGCGAGAGTGCCGGGGCCGGCGCGGCCGTCGTCGAGCAGAGCCTGGCCGAGATGGACCCGCACGCCGCACGGCGGATCGGTGGCCGACTGAAACGGACCGACGAGTCGCGACAGTCCGACCCGGCGCTCGAAGCCCCCTCGGTAGCGGACCGCCCACTCGACCCGGCGAATCCCCGGTCCCTGCCCCTCGAGGCTGGCGAGGTGACCGAGCTCGCCGACCGCGACGCCATCGACCGTGCGCTCGACGCGCTCGCGCAGCCCGGGCGGCACCGTCGCATCATCCGGTTCGCCCGACAGTTCGACGCGCAAACGCTGCGGCGAGGCGCCCGATACCAGGAGCGCCCCGATGGCCGCCTGGCTCGCGACCAGGAGCAAGCCGGCGATCGCCCAGCGCCAGCTCACAGCGCAAACACCGCCATGACCGACGCCAGCTCCCAGGCCACGATCCACAGGGTGCACGCGACGACGCCTCCGGTCATCGCCCGGGTGATTCCGTCGGCGTCGGACTTGCGCGAGGTACCTTTGGCGACGGCGTCGGCCGCAATGCCCCACGCGTAGATCCACACCAAGCCGCCGGCCCGCACCGCGAAACGAAGCCGCTCGGGACGCGGGTCGAGCAGGTCGCCGGTCAACAGCTCGAAGCCGTTGGCGACGCCGAGTTGCTCGCACAGAACGACACCGCCGGCGATCATGCCGGCGCCGAAGGCGAGCGCCGTGGCGATGGAACCAAGTGCGATGGCGATGAACGCGGGCGCCCACAGGTAGCGGCGGTCGTCGATACCGAGCGCGCGCATGGCCAACAGCTGCCGGGTGAGCTCCATGTTGCCGAGCCACGCGTTGGTCGCGTTCGCGGACGCGGCAACGTAGAGGATGGCCGCCAGCGCGGGCGCCAGCGCCACGACGTGGCTGCCGCCAATCTCGCGCAGCAGCGCGTCGGGGCGAATGCCCGCAGCGGCCACGTGGCTGATGACGTAGAGCACCGTGTAGCCAATGAGCGACGACACCAGCGCGTAGAACGGGAGCGGCCGAAACAGAGTCTGAACGAGCACCCGCCCGGCAACGCGCGCAAAGTCGCCCGGGTGGCGAATTGCCTGCACCGGCGACAACGCCAGAGCCTGAGCGGCGACGGCGAACGGGCGGGCAAAGCCGCGCGCGGCGGTTGCGAACCAGCGACCGAGACCGCCGCGACGGCGGGCCGAGCTGCGCCCCGCGCTTTCCCCGGAGCGCGTCGCGTCGGCCGATGACGATGCTCGCCGGTGACCGCCGATGCGGTCGACCAGCTCCTGGTCGATGCGCGCCAGCCAGCGCCCGCGACTGTGGCCGTTGCCGGTGGCGCCGGACTCCTCGGTCGCAACGTCGTCGGGCGGCCGGCCGACGAGTGGTCCCGGCCAGGTGTCTGAAAACATCTGCTCGAGCCGCCGCGATACGGGGTCGAGCACGTACAGGGTGTCGGCGACGTCCGCGGCCAACGCAACGTCGTGGGTTACGACGATCGCGGCCACCCCGCGCCGCTGACTCTGCTCGCGAATCAGCTCGGCGAGCAAGCGCACCCGGTGCGGATCGAGGCCAACCGAGGGCTCGTCTAAAAAGAGCAGCTCGCGCCCGCCGGCGAGCACCCGAGCCACGGCCACGCGTTGCGCCTGACCACCCGACAGCGCGCCGACCGGCGCGCCGCGCCGCGCCAACCCGGCATCCAGGCCGACGCGGTCGAGCCACTCTCCGGCGCTGCCTTCGGCACGCCCGTGCCGCAGGGCAAGCTCGAGATTTCCGCGCACGTCCAGGTGGTCGAACAGCGCGCCGCGCTGCGGCACCAGGCCGAGGCCCGCCGGGTCGAACTCGAGCTCGTCGAAGGCGACGGAAAAGCCGTCGCGACGCAGCGACTCCGGCTCGAACAACACCCGGGAGAACGTCGACTTGCCGCTGCCGCTGCCGCCCAGCAGCACCGCCACCTCGCCGGCCGCCACGGACAGACTTACGTTCTCGAGCAACGTCTGGCCGTCGGGCAGCTCGACCCGCAACCCGCCGATCCGCAGTCGATCCGGCGCCCTACCCGTGGCTGGCGACTCGCCCACCGCGCGCACTGTAGCGCGTCGCGAGTGTGGCTTTGCTACCGCGCCGAATGAGGTATATTTACCCCCTGATCGCGCAGGGCCTCGCAAACGACTCCCTGGTTTCACGCGGTTGAGCGCGTCGAATTGTAATGTCCCCCACGTGCCGAAAAGGCACGAAACCTGCTGCGCCTGTTCTCTGCCTTGGAAACGCCCCCGGAGCCCTCGAGCAAACCCGTTCCCAACGTCTCACCGTCGTTGCGGACCCAGTTTCGCCGGGGGGACCAGTGGCAGCCGGCCCGGGTGCGACACCTGTCGGCCACGACCATCGCCGTCGCAACCACCAGCCCGCCGCGCAAGGGGGACTTCCTGGAGATGCGGCTGGCGGTCGACGACGTGGAAACCTACCTGTGGAGCGAGGTTCTGGCGGTCACCCCGCCCGACGCCGGTGAACGGCTCGGTGCCGCGGGCTTTTCCGCGCGCTTCGTGTCGCCGGGCACCCGCGCCGAGCAAGAGCTGCAGCGCATCGTCGCGCGCGTCGGCAACGCGGGGGTCGTCGCCGACCACACGCCGGCCCGGGCGGCCGAACGGTATCCGGTGCGATGGCCGGTGGACGTCGGGTGGTCGACGGGCTCGTCGCGTTACACCGCCCTCGATCTGTCGCTGTCGGGTCTGTTCATCGCCTCGCACGCGCCGCTGCCGGTGCACACCCACGTGGCGGTGTCGGTGCCGCTCGACCGCGGCGACAGCGACGTCCACCTCGACGGTCGGGTGGCCCGGGTGTTCGACCGCGCCGCGGCCTCGAACAAAGAACTTCGCCCGGGTTTCGGCATTGAAGTCACCATCTCCGGGGTCGACGGGCAGAGCTTTCAGCGCTTTGTTCAGCGTATCTCCCGGCGCAACTCGTTTCACATCGTGGTCGCCGCCGAGCGCCGACGCCTGGCCGCCACCGTCGATGAGCTCACGTCGATCGGCTACGCGACTTCGGGCGCGGATCGACTGGACACCCTCATCGACAAAGCCTTTGCCCGCTCGCAAGGTCCCGACGCGGTGCTCATCGATGCCTCGTTCGAAAGTGCCTTTCCCGAGACCATCGAGGCGCTGCAAAAAGCGGTGAAGCTTCGGCCCACCCAGCTGGTTCGGGTCGATTGCTCCCACCCAGGCGCGGCGCAGGCCTACGCCGACCGGACCTTCGGCGTTCCGTAGCCGGGCAGACCTTCGACGTTCCCTCGCCGAGCGCGCCGGCGGCGTTCCGTCGCCGAGAAGGCCGGCGGCGTTCCCTCGCCGAGAAGGCCGGCGGTGCTCCGTCGCCGAGAAGGCCGGCGGCGTTCAGTCGCCGAGAAGGCCGGCGATCGGGTGCCCGCCGTCGACCGTGGACAGGGGGCGTCCGCCGGGCGAAAAGCGCGTCCGGTCCGGGTTCAGCCCGATGGCCAGGGCGATGGTGCGAAACAGGTCGGGAACCGTCACGGCGCCGTCCACCACGCCGACGCCTTCGCGACCGGTCGCGCCCAGCACCTGGCCAGTTCGAAGTCCCGCGCCCGCCAACATCACGGGGCTCACCGCGGGGTAGTGGTCGCGACCGCCGCGGGCGTTGACCCAGGGCGTGCGGCCGAAGTCGCCCATCCACACGATCAGCGTCGACTCGAGGAGACCGCGAGCAGCCAGGTCTTCGAGCAACGCCGCCATGCCGCGATCCAGCTCGGGGGCCAACCGGGCGACGCGGGCGGCGTTGTCTTGATGAGTATCCCAGCCGCGCTGGGTAACCTCGACGAACGGAACGCCCGCCTCGACCAGCCGACGCGCCATCAGGCATCCGCGCCCAAAGTCGGAGTCGCCGTACGCCTCGCGCGTCTGGGCGTCTTCCCCCGACAGATCGAACGCCTGGGAGTCGGCCGACGCCATCATTGCGAGAGCGCGCTCGGTGACGGCCCGCTGGCCAGCGGCGACCGGCGAGGGCCTGTCCGCCAGAAACTGGCCGTCGAACGCCGCGCGAAGCGCCGACCGGCGATCGAATCGCTCGCCGTCGATGCGCCGGGCGCGGCGCAGGTTGCGGACCGGCTTCGACGCGTTGCGAACCGCAAACGGCGCCGCGTCCGCACCGAGAAACCCGGCCCCCCAACCCGGACCGCCGATCGATACGTAGCCGGGAAGCGCCGCGTGGGGCCGTTCGGCGGCCACGATCGACCCGAGCGCCGGCTGCGCGGCGGCCCCTCCGGGGGCGTAGCCCGTGTGCATGAGATGGCGCGCGCGCGGGTGACTGCCTTCGCTGCCAACGACGCCGCGCAACACCGCCAGTCGGTTCGCCTGGCCGGCCAGGCGCGGCAAGAACTCGGCCAGGGCAAGGCCGCCCACCGCCGACGCGATGGCCTTGACGCCGCCGGCGTTCGCGCTTCCCGGTTTGGGATCGATGGTGTCGAGCTGACTGGCGCCGCCCTCCATGTACAGCACGATGCAGCGTCGCTGCGCCACTGGCTCATCGGTCCGGGCCGCCGCAAAGCGACCGAGGGCGGTGGCGCCAGCAGCGGCGATACCAAGCGAAAGAAAGTGGCGACGGTGCATGGGTAGCTCCAGTGCTCGAGCAGAAGTTAGTGGTTGGTCGCAAACTCGACCGACGTAAGCAGGGCGTAAAAGAGGTCTTCGTAGGCCCGGCGCGAGCCGCCGGCTTCCTCGACGAAGGCGCGAGCGGTTTCGAGCTCAGTCGGCGACGGCCCGCGGGCGTAGGCGGTGGCGAACAGCCGGCGGATGCGCCGATCCCGATCCGTCACCTCGTCGAACAGCCGCCCCACGACCAGTCCCCGGTCGCCGGCCCGTCGGCCGCTGGCCGTCCCTCGATTGGTTACCTCGCCGTTGAGCAGCAGGAGCGCCTGGGCAACGCTGCCGGAAAACGAGTCGACGTCGGCCATGGTGTCGTCGTCGTAGACGAACAGATACTCGCGCAGGGCCCGGTTCTTGCGCCGCGCAACGGCGCCCTCGAAGCCCCCGTCGCGCAGCGCCCGATCGAGCCCGGTAGCAACCAGGAGCGAGCGGAACAGCTGATCCGCCGACAGCGTTCGCACCGCCGCGCGCGCCCAGATTCGCTCCGGAAGAGTCGGGTCGTCCGCGACCGTGGGTCCGCCCGTCGACGACCGCGCGTAGGCGTTCGACAGGACGATGGCGCGCACCAGGCGACGATGGTCATAGCCACTGGCGGCAAAATCAGCGGCGAGTTCGACCAGCAGCGGCGGGTGGGCCCCCGGGTCGCCCAGGTCGTCCCAGGGCTCGACCGGGGCTACGCCGGTGAGGACGTACCAGGTTCGGTTGACCGTTACGCGAGCAAAGTCGTCGCTGTCGACAATGGCTCGCGCGACCGTCGCCCGCCGGGTCTCGCCCTCGATCGGGACGAGGTCGCGACCGAAGAAGCGCGGCGCGACGGCCTGGCCCTCGGTTTCTCCCGGCGGCACCATGTCGTACGTGGCGTTCCACCGGTCGAACACGACCAGCGCCGGCGGCCCCTTGTTTTTGCCCCCGGGCTCGGCGTCGGGGCGCACACGTCGAACGCGAGCACCGGCAAAGTAGGCGGCAAATCCGGCGAAGTCGCGCTGCCGGTACCGAGCGTCGAACGGATGATCGTGACACTGGGCGCACTGAATCTGCTGGCCCAAAAACAGCCGCGCACTCTTGCCGGCAAGGGCCGCCACGTCGCCCCCGCCGAGCTGGGCGGCCGCGACAAAGCCGACCTGGGGCCGAGCATCGTAGTCGCCGCGCGCGGCCAGCAGCTCCATCGTCAGCTCGTCGAAGGGGCGGTTGTCTCGAAACGACTCGACCAAAAACCTGCGCAGCGGCCGCGCGATGCGCTGGCGCACTCGCACGGCTCGGCCGACCAGTTCGTCCATGTACAGGTCCGCGAAGTGCTCGCCATGGCCATCGCTGGCCAACAGGCGGTCGACCGCCTTTGCCCGCTTGTCGGCGCTCGGGTCGGCCGAAAAGGCGTCCACCTCCTCGACGGTCGGTACCCGTCCGGCGAGGTCCAGCGTGGCCCGGCGCAAAAACTCGGCGTCGCCGACCGGCGGCCCGGGGCGCACTCCGTGCTGGGACCACAGTGCGGCCACGTGGCGATTGATCAGCGCCACGGGGCCTGCGGGCTGAGGGTTCTCGCTCGAGGCCATTCCAGGTGCCCCGGCCGCCGGTTCCGCTGCGGCGGCCGGCGGCGGGTCGGACATGCTGACACCCCTGGCACCTGAGGTGCCCGAGCAGCTGGCGATCGCAGCGCTCGCGGTGAACAGCGCGAGACCGAAAGAGAGACGAGCGAGACGGGACACGACAAGGCAGACCCGCGGCAAATGCCTCGGGTTAAAGGTTTCGCCCCGGTGAATTTGCGGTCCTCGCGCGGCGTCCAAGGCCGCGCCGCGCGCGCGTGTTACAACCGTTGGATACGGCGATGAGGGGTTGGCACTACGATGTCGCGACGTTTCGCGCCGACCTGCAGGCAGCGCTGTCGGTTGCGTTCCTCGGCGTACCTCAGGCAATTGCCTACGCCGTCATCGCCGGACTGCCGCCGGCCATGGGCCTGTACGCCTCGGCTCTGCCCGCGATCTTCGGCTCGCTGTTTCGGAGCTCGCGCCACGTGGTCGCGGGCCCGACCAACGCCGTGTCGCTGCTGGTCGGAACCGCGGTCGCCGGGGCAACGCAGACTGACGCGGTGACGACGGCCCTGGTGCTGGCGTTCATGGTCGGCGTGATTCAGGCGGCCGCTGGCCTGCTTCGCCTCGGCGCCCTCGTCGACTTCATTTCGCTGCCGGTGGTCGTCGGGTACATCACCGGCGCCGGCGTGCTCATCGGCGCGGGGCAGCTGGCCAACCTCACGGGAACGACGGGAGCGAGCGGCGGCCACCTGCTGCACAAAATCGCCGTGTGGGTCGATGGCCTGGGCGGCGCGGACGTCGTTGCCCTCGCCTTCGGACTCGGAACGGCAGCCGCCATCCTGGCGCTGCGGCGCGTGTCGCGCAAAATCCCCACGGCGGTGGTCACTCTCGGCCTCGCCACCCTCGCCAGCTACGTCTTCGACCTCGACGCCCGAGGGTTGCGCACGGTCGCCGACCTGTCGCCGGTACCGAGCGGCCTGCCGCCGTTCACCGTTCCGGACATCGCGCTTTGGGCCGAGCTGCTGCCGCTCGCCGTGGCAGTCACGGTGCTGTCGCTGGTGGAGTCCAGCTCACTGGCGCGGGCCCTCGCCGTCCGGTCCGGCCAGCGCCTCGATGTGTCGCGCGAGTTCGTCGGCCAGGGCATCGCCAACCTGGCGTCGGCGTTTACCGGCGGCTATCCGGTCAGCGGAAGCCTGGCCCGCTCCGAGCTCAACCTGTCCAGCGGCGCCGCAACGCGCGCCGCCGGTGCGCTGTCGGGCGTATTCATCCTGCTGGTGCTCGTGCTCGCGGGCAGCGCCTTTGACTTCACGCCCATTGCCGCCCTGGCCGGCCTGCTGCTCGTCGTCGCGATGGACCTGGTCAACGTGCGCCGAATCCGCGCCATCTTTCGCGCCGGACGTACTGACGCGCTGGCCTTTGCCGCGACCGCTCTGGGCACCTTCGTGCTCAGTCTCGACCTCGCCATCTACGCCGGTGTAGGCATCAGTCTGGTCCTCTACTTGCGCCGGGCGCGACTGCTGCACATCTCGCGGATCACCTTCGGCGCCAACCGACGGCCCCACGAGCACCCGATCGACGAGAAATGCCCGGACGGGTGCGACGCCATCTGCATCTTGCAGGTCGACGGGCAGCTGTTCTTCGCCGCGGCCGGTGAGCTTCAGCGCGCACTCGACGTTCTCATCGCCGACACCGACAACCGGGTCGCCATTTTGCGGCTGCGCAACAGCCACGGTATCGACGCCAGCGTTCTCACGGTCCTCGAAGATGCCGCCCGGCGGCTGCGCGACGACGACCGGACACTCATGCTCACCGGCCTCGACTCGCGAACCCGCGATGTCGTCCTGCGCTCGGAACTGGGGACCTTGCTCGGTGCGGAGAACGTGCACGGCACCCCGGGAGAGTGGTTTGCCGCCGTGGACATAGCGCTCGCCCGGGCGCTCGAGCTCGTGGGTCCGCAGCGGTGCGGCGCCGAGTGCACCGTGCGGCGCTACCTGAATCGACCGGCGGCGAGCGAACCCAAAGCAGACGATCCCGCCGACGCGGCCGCCGCCAACCACGACGCCTGAGGAACCCATCGACGCCACGTTGCAACGTTTGTCGCAACGTTTCGACGACACCTGGGGACTATGCGCACTTAAGCAACTGAAACCACTAGACTCTGCGGCTGGCACCGATCCTGAACAACCACGAGACAGCACTGGGAGCGGAGGGCGCCATGACTACCACCATCGAGCCGTTCTACGACCCGAACACCTCGACGATGACGTACGTGGTGTTCGATCCCGACAGCCGCGACGCGGTCGTCATCGACCCGGTGCTCGACTACGACCCGGCCGCGTCCGCGCTGTCGTACGAGTCGGTCAATCGCGTTACCGAGTTCCTGCGCAGCCGCGAGCTGACGCTGCACTACGTGCTCGAAACCCACGCCCACGCCGACCACCTTTCGGGGTCGCAAATCCTCCGGGGCCGATTTCCCGCCTGCAAGATCGCCATCGGCAAAGACATCGCGAAGGTGCAAAAGACCTTCAAGACGATCTTCGACCTGCCGGCTTCGTTCGCCACCAATGGCAGCCAGTTCGACGAACTGTTTCGCGAAGGCGACGTCGGCCGGGCCGGATCCCTCGAGTTCCGCGTCATCGCAACGCCGGGACACACGCCCGCCTGCATCACCTACCAGTTCGGCGACGCGCTGTTCGTGGGCGACACGATCTTCATGCCCGACATGGGCACAGGGCGGTGCGATTTTCCCGCGGGCAGCGCCGAAGACCTCTACGCGTCAATTCGCAAGCTCTACGAGCTGCCCGACCACACGCGCATGTTCGTCGGCCACGACTACCAGCCCGGCGGCCGCGACCTGGCGTTCGAGACCACCGTCGGTGAGCAGAAGCGCTCGAACGTGCAGCTGCCCGGCAACCGGACTCGCGACGAGTTCGTGAGGTTTCGCGAGCAGCGCGACGCGACCCTTGCGGCGCCCCGGCTGCTTTTGCAAAGCGTTCAGGTCAACGTCGACGCGGGCTCGCTGCCCGAGACGAAGGCCACGGGCCTGCGCTACCTCAAGATCCCGATCAACGCGTTTCGCCCGGACCAGGACGAGCCCATCGCCCTCGAGGACATACCGACCGCAGCGCAGCCGGGGGGTGGCCAGTGAGCTCGCGGCCCCTCGTCGATGCCGCGCCGTTCGCGCGGCGCTTGCGCAAGCGGCGCGCGGGCGCTCCTTCGAGCAAGGGCGGCGCTCCATCGAGCAGGGTCGGCGCCCCTTCGAGCAGAGTCAGCGCTCCTTCGAGCAGGGTCGGGGACCCATGCCCCACCGAAGACGACGACAACGCCCTGCCCGTGGCGCGCACCGACGAAGACGCGCGCTTTGCGCTGCCCGGCGGCGGTGGCGTGCACGTTGCGCTGCTGTTCGACGGCAACAGCGTCGACGGGGTCCGCGCCCTCGCAGAGCTGTCGCGCAGCGCCCTGGTTGGCTGGTGTGCACTGCTCAATCCGGTCGCCATCGACATCGGCCGCGCCACCGACGTTCGCGCGTGGTTCGGGCTGCAGAGCCAGCCAGCTCTGGTAGCAATTTGGGACGGCGCGGTACTCGCGATCGAGTACGACTTCGACCCTCGAGCCCTGCAGTCCCTGGCCGCGGCGGCGGTCAAGCGCTACCGGCAGCTCGAACCCGACGAATGACCCGCGCGAACGCCGGCCCCCCGGCCGGCGCCCGCCGTCCCGGTCAGTTGCAGCCGCAGGTGCCGTTTTCTTCGATGCCGTCGATGCGCATGCCCTATGCAGTCTTCGACGGGGCGCACCCGTTCAACTGATACTCCCTGATGCTCGGCGCATGCGGAGCCAGTCACCGCGTTGAGGACTCGGTCACACCGAGCCCTCGCAGTGTGACTCTGCGCCGTTGAGCAACAGCGCCGTACCTTTCGTTTCGCGACTCGCTGATACCAGCTGAGATGTCTCGACGGGTAACTCGAGGCCGCAAACCCACGTGGTAACGCCAGCGAAGCGCGCACGCATCCGCCCGCCAACACGACGGCAGGCGCCCGTCGACGAGGAGTGACATCGCACACGCGTCGGTCGGCGGTCGCGCAAAGCACGCAAACGGAAGGCAAACACCCATGGACACCACAAGACACCGAGACAAGGCCCCCGCCGGACGCTCGCGGATTCCGCTTCTGGCCGCCCTACTCCTGGCGGGCGCCACGCTGCCGCAAGCAAGCTGCGCGATCGATGTGGACGCCGACTACGAGGACGCGACGGCGTTCGTCGCCAATCCACAGGTCGTCTACGTCGCAGACGTGCAGGGCCTGAGCGACGCCCAGGCATGGGCCATGCGGAGCTTTCAGGGAGTCGTCAATCGCGGCGCGCCGCGGCTCTACCTGATCAACTGGCAATGGGATTGGCACTGGGTCGGCGAACTCGAAAGGGAGTTCGAAACCCGCCTCGGCACCCACGACTTCGTGATCCTCGACGATCCGGAGGAGGTGTACGAGATCGCGGCGCTGCGCAGTCGATGCTCATCGATGGTTCTGTTCGACAACGCAAACCCCACCGCGGGTCACGCCGCGCTCATGCACGCCGCCGTCGGCAACGCCGCGATCGTAGAGGCGTCGATCGCGGACGAATTCGCTGCGCGCGGCTTTGCGGTCGCCAAAGACCTGACGAACCGCTGGAAGAAGGGCTCGCTCGACGAGCGCGCGCTCGCGGCGCTCAAACACGGCTATCGCACGTTCCTGGCCAACGGCGCCCGGGAGCGCAAGGGGTTGAACGGGCAGCGATTCACCATGATGAAAGACCTCAAGTCGCACAAGGGCCTCGACCTCACGGTCAACCAGCGAATGTTCACCACCCTGGTGGATTCGGAGGACGCCTCGCTTCCCGGCGCCCGGTCGATGCTCGACAAGATCGCGCCGCTGTACGAGCGCGGTCTGGCCTTCGGCTTTTGGACCACAGAAACGAAGGACGTCCCGTACCTCGCCAACTTCGGAATCTCGACCCTGGGCCACGGCTGGAACCTCTCCGCTCTGCGCCACTTTCCCGCTCGCGGCGGTCAGATTCGCACCCAGCGGGGCGGCTCGCCTCAACCAATCCCGGCCTACAACGCAGGGCACGCCTACGTGCTCCTGTCGATGACCCAGGGCGACGCCATGGGGTTCGTGCAAAAGAAGAACCTCGAACACGTCACTGACGAAAGCCGGGTTGCCCCCAACCGCACGGTGCTCGAACGCCTGCCGTACGGGCTTCATCACAACACGTTGCAAGCCGACTACCAGCCGTTCATCGCCGACTGGATGTATCGAAACGTCACGGAGGACCACCTGTTCATCAGCAAGGGCTGGGGCTACTCCAAGCCCGCGAACCTGGCCGCGAACGGCCATCTGTCGTGGTACGCGCGCAAGTCGCAGGAAGCGATGAACGCGATCAACACGCGAGACATGATGATCGCCGACCCCAAGCTGCACACCCCCGACGGTGACGCCGCGCTGGATCAACTGACGGCCGAGATGGACCTGCGTTCGATTTTCAGCAAGAACGAACTGGACAAAAGCCGGCCCAAAGAAACCGCGCCACCGCAGCGCAGAAACGGGGTGCCGATCTTTTTCGATGCGGTCGAGGCCAGAGATGACGAACCATCGCGATCGATTCGCATTCGCGCGACGGTCAACGCCATCGTGGAGTCGGCAAAGCACCGGCAGTTCTTCTACGTGCACTTCGGCAATATCGCCGAGGCCTGGGAGCTGGAGGCGGTGGCTGAGATTCTCGCAGCGGAGTATCCCCACGTCAGGATGCTTTCGCCCGGGGCGTTCATCCGCATGTTCAACGAACACGGGCATCGGGCCTACGAGCCGACGACACCTCCCGCGCCGACGCCAGCACCGCCGCCGGCGCCCACGCCGCCGCCGGCGCCCACGCCAACGCCCACTCCGCCGCCTGCGCCTACGCCGCCGCCTGCGGTTTGCCCGGCCACTATCACCTTTTCGGGCGGCCCAGACCGGGTCCGACTCCGGGTGGTGGGCGCCAACGTCGAGGTGTTTTGGAACAACAGCGGGTCGCCCAGGGCCGTCTGCCAGTACCCGAAGGACCAGCCGCGATCGTTTCAACTTGGCGGAGGCGACGACAGCTTTGCCGTCTTTGCCGACAGTCCGGGGGTGCCCGGAGCGCTCACCGTCGACGGCGGTGCCGGCGCCGACCACATCAGCGGCTCCCGGGGAGCCGACAAACTGGCCGGCGGCGACGGCGCCGATACGCTCGACGGCCAGGGCGGCAACGACACCCTGCGCGGCCAGGGCGGTCGCGACCACCTTACGGGCGGCCCCGGCACCGACGACCTCGCCGGCGGCGACGGCCGGGACACCTGTGTTGGAGGCGGAGCCGACCGACTGCTGAGCTGCGAGCTCTAGGGGTTCCAGGACGCCAGGCGACGCCCGGGGGAGTCGGACGCTCGGTCCCTCCCTCGGGCATTTCGCCGGGTCACCGCGCGCGACGCGCAAACGCGCCGGTCGCTACAGCGGCTGCCGAGCGACCAGAAAGTCGCGGACGATCGACTCGCTCATTCGGTGCGGCGCCGCGAAGGGCAGCACCTCGAGACCGATGTCCTCGAACACCGCGGCGAGGGCCTCGCGCCGCGGCTGGAGTCGGTTGAACACTACCACCGCGGCCCCTCCCGGGCGCAAGCTGGCCGCCCACCCCGGCGCGCACTCCCGCACGGCGTCGAGCGGATTGCGCTTGCCGCCCGGACCGGTGTGCTCGATCCCATACGGCAGGTCGGTCACGAGCGCCGCGTAGCGCTTGCCGGCCAACAGCTCGGGCGCGTCGCGGCTGTCCCCCGTTATCAATCGCACGGCAGTGTCGCCGAAGCGGTACTCCACGAACTCGCCCGCGCCATCGCTTCGCTTGCGCCCGACTCGGCCTTTGTCGGTGCTGTGCTTGATCCGATGCAGCTTGGTCTGGCGTTTCACATGGCGATGCAGGTCGTCGAGTGCGCGCGGGTCCCGCTCGATGCCCCACCCGGTCAGGCCGTAGCGCGCCGCCCACAGCAGCGTAGTCCCGCGCCCCGCCATCGGATCGAGCACCGCCCGAGCCTTGCCGGCGGGTACCCGGCATTCGGCCAGCGCGACGTTGAGAGCCGCCTGGGTCACCAGCTCATGGGTTTTTCCCCGGTACTTGGCTCCCCAAACGAGGTCGTCGGGGAGGGCAAAGCCCGGCTGGATATCCACGACGTCGAGCCCCGCATGCGCGGACTCCGACAGGACGGCCTGCACGAACGACAGGCGCGCGAGCGTCGGCACGGCGTCGGCGCCCGCGTCGACGTTGACGAACGTCAGGGTCGAGCGCCGTTCGACCCGGGCCGACGCTCCGGGCACGACGGCGCCGAGTTCGGCCAGCGCCACGTCCTCGAGGTCGGCAAAGTAGGCCCCGCGGGCGCGCGGGTCGACCAGCAGCAGGTAGGCCACGCCCACTCGTACCACCAACCGGGCGAAAAGCCCACGTTGCGCCCTGCGACCGAGCGCCGGTGCGGCCGCGCCGCGGACTCCGCGCGGGTTCGGGGCGGTCGCGAGGGTGCGCGCGCAACCTGGGCTGCCCCTTGCGCGGTCGCCCCGTGGCAATCTGCCGGCATGGCGATCGCCCGAGGCAACCTGTTTTCCGACGACGCAGCGCCGCCTGCTGGCGAGCGCTTCGACCAGCTCGCGGCGCTCGCCGGTGCCCGGGTCGAGCGCATCGTCAGCAGCGCTCGCCCCGACGGCGAGCTCTACGACCAGGACCACGACGAGTGGGTCGTCCTGCTGCGCGGCGAAGCAGAACTCGACGTGGCCGGCCAGCGCGTGCACTTGCAAAGCGGCGACTGGCTCATGCTCCCTGCCCGGACCCGGCACCGAGTCCTGTCGACCAGTTCGGGCGCCCTGTGGCTGGCCGTGCACAGCAGCGGTACCGCAACGGCGCCGTAGAAACGCCGCGCCTCGGCGCGGCCTACTCGCGCTCGCACGCGAAGGTGCGGCTGGCGGTGCAGGACAGATCGTTCCAGCCGCCGTCGGCGAGAAGCTCGCCGCAGTCTTCGACCCCTTCGAAGTCGTTGGGCTCGCCCTCGCGCCAAAGCGCCAGCGCACCGGCGACCGGCGCGCCGTTTTGGTCACCGTTCCAAAACGCCGGACCGTCAGCCCACACCCAGCTGCCCTCGCTGCCCTGGTCGGTCGCTCGCAGCCAAAGCCCGACCTCTTCGGTCATGGGCGGCAGGCCCGCGTTCTGCAACAGCCAGGCGTTTTCCGCCGCGTCGTCCACGATCACCAGGTCCATTTGCTGGGCGCGACACAGGTCGCGCGCCTGCGGCCAGGTGGCGACGCCGGAGCAGAACAGATAGACCCGTCCTTCGCGAGCCGTTGGCACGCAGCCGTTGGCGCAGGTCTCGCTCGTGGCGGTGTTGCAGTCGTTGTCGGCTCCATCGCACACCTCGGCCGCGCCGGGGTTTCGATAGGGGTTGGCGTCGTCGCAGTCGTCCGGCGCCTCGACGTGGTCCGCCGGCGCAAAGCACGCGATCTGGCCCTGGGCGGAGTCGCCAAACCCGTCGCCGTCGCCGTCGAAGTACCACTTCTTTGCGTCGACGCCACCGGGGCAGGTTTCACCGGCCGGTCCGGCATCGACCTCGGGCACTCCGTCGCCCCCGTCCCCGGCGGTGTCCTCGTTGCCCTGGGCGCACGACGCGCCGGCCAGGACGAGCGGCACCGAAGCGACAACCAGAGCGAGCGGGAGTCGTAAACGTAGGCCAAACAACGACCGCACCCTAACAACTCCGATTCACCTCGTTGTTGAGCAGCCGTCGACAAGTGCTCGCAGAACGTACGGAACATCTGGCAAGCACACAAAGCGTGGGGCGTAACCGACCGACAACCAGCACGACGTGATCTCGGCAGAGTCAGGCCGTATTCACGGGCAACAAGTGAGCGTTGGAATCAACACGACCACGGTTGGCCACAACGAAGCCCCGCCGCGCGGAAGTCGAGTCGGGCTGGCGTGACTAGCGCGCCTGGCGCTCGCAGAAACGGACTAGCTCCCGGGCTTTGCGGGCCAGGCGGCGATCCGCGTGGCGGACGAAGCGCGGGCTGCCGCGGTAGATGTCGAGACCGTCGCGCAAGAGCTCCAGGGCCTCTGGATGACGCCCCTGCCCCATGAGGGACCCGGCCAACGACACCCGCGGGCCGAGACGCTGCGTCTTTTTGCAGGCCGCCTTGAGGATAGCGATGGCCTCGTCGCGGCGGTCGCTGTCCCAGTAGCGGGTGCACAGGTCGTAGCAGGGCTCGTAGTCGGCGTAGCCCGGCTCCAAGCCGTGCAGCCGCTCGAGGGCGCGAAGCTCGAGGTCGGGCTGGTTCTCGGCCGCGCACGCTCGCGCATAGCCCCAAAGCGCCTCCCGGTCGTCGGGATCGCTCCCGAGAAGCTCCGAGAACAGATCGGCAGCCTCCCGGGTCTCGCCTTTGTCGAGCAGGCGTTGGGCCAGCTTCATTCGATTCTCGGTGCTGGGCGTGTGCCGGTACTCGCGCCGCAGCTGCTCGACGCTTGGCGGGCGATACAGCATGGCCGCGACAAACCCCGAGCTGCGCAGCTCGGGCAGCTTGACGGCGAAGAAGTACACCCACTCGCCAAACGGAATCAGGATGATGACGAACCAGTAGTAGAACGCGTCCCGACGAATCGCGTCGTAGAGCATCCAGAGGGAAAACGCCGTCTGCAGGGCGAACAGAACCGGCATACCGTACAGAGCGTACCACCGGCGGAAGCCGACGCGACGCCCGGGCGAGGTCACTAGCGGGGCAACAGGCCGTGGCCGAAAACCCCGGTGACCGCAACGGCCAGCGCCTCGGCGTCACTCGCGTCGATCGAGTCAACGGGAAGCTGCCCGTCGACGAGCATGCGGGCCAGGCCGTAGACCAGGCACTGCGCCGACAGGCTCAGCACGTCGGGATCCGCGTTGTACACGGCGCCCTCTTGCTTCGAGCGATCGAGAATGCCGCGAATCGCCCGCTGGTCCGAGTCCTTGGCCTCCCGCAACAACGCCGCAATCGTGGCGTCGCTCGAAAGCTCGGGCGTGGTCATGACCTTGAAGTGAGACGGGTGCGCGACGGCGAAGGTCACCAGGGAAACGCCCATGGCCCGAAACCGGGCGATGGGGTCTTCGCCGGCGGCAGCCACGCGGGCATCCCGATCGGCGGCAAGAAGCGCGACGCCCTCGGCCGCGATGGCCTCGAGCAGCGCGTTCTTGTCGGGAAAGTGCCGGTACGGGGCCCCGGACGACACCCCGGCTCGGCGCCCCGCCTCGCGCACCGTCACCCCGGTGACCCCCACCTCGGATATCAGTTCGAGGGCGGCGTCGAGCAGCGCCCGGCGCAGGTTCCCGTGGTGATAGCTTCGTTTTTTCGGTGCCTTAGACATTCAATGTAAGAGGCGCTCACTTTTTCGTTGCGAAGCGGGGAGCGACCCGGTAGCTCTATGTAAGCAGCGCTTACACCAGCTGCGCAAGCCAGAAGGCAAAGGCGATCACCATGCTGCACACAGATCCGGTCCCCGGGCACGCCGTTTCCCCCGCGCGCCAGCCCCGTTTCGAAGACCTCATGACCCGCAATCTATCTCGGGAGCACGGGTTCGAAGCACTCGACGTCGAAGGCAACTTGCCCGAGGGGCTGCGGGGCACCCTGTACCGCAACGGCCCCGGGATATTCGACCTCTTCGGAGCTCGCTACGACCACCCGTTCGAGGGCGATGGCGCCGTCAACGCCGTTCGCTTCGATGGCCGAGGTGGCGCGCGCGGCGCGGTGCGCATCACCGAGTCCGCCGGGCTGCGCGCCGAGCGCCAGGCGGGCCGGCGCCTGTTTGGCTCGTCGCTGCCCTGGTGGCGCCGAATGTGGAACATGCATGTCGGCGGCGGGACCAAGAACACGGCCAACACCAACGTCATCGTCTGGCAGGAGCGGGTGCTCGCTCTGATGGAGGCCGCCCGACCGACGGAACTCGATGCCGACGACCTGCGCACGCTCGGCGAAACCGACCTGGGCGTGGTCGGCCAGGCGTTCTCGGCCCACCCGCACTACGTTCACTCGCGCCGGGCGCTCTACAACTTCGGCGTCCGATACGGGCGCGAATCGGCCCTGGAACTGTACGAGCTGCCCGATCGCGGCGCGCCCCGACGCCTCGGCGAAGTGCCCCTCGACGGCCCGCCGATGCTGCACGACTTCATCGCCACCGACCACCACCTGGTCTTCTTCGTCCCGCCGGCCTGGGTCGACGTGCCGCGGATGATGCTGCAGCGGGGCACGTTCACGGACATGTTCCGCTGGCGACCCGAGCGGGGCGTGCAGGTGGTCGTCGTGCCGATCGATCGTCCCGACGACTACGTCAGCTTTCACGCCGACGCGTTCTACCAGTGGCACTACGTCAATGCGTTCGAGCGCGACCGGGACATCGTCGTCGATTTCGTGCACTACCCGGACTTTTCCTCGTTTCGCGCCTTCAGCTCCGACGAGGACATTCCGCCCGGGACCTTGCACCGCGCCACCGTCGATACGGCCGCCCGCCGGCTGCGGCTCGAGCAGCTCGACGACCGGCCCGGCGAGTTTCCGCGGGTCCACCCGGGGCGCGAGGGTGCCGCGTACAACGTCGCGTGGCTCACGGTCGACGACCTGCGCGGCATCGCCCGCTACGACCTGACGTCCCGCACCCTCGATGTCCTCGAGCTGCCCCAGGATTGGATCACGTCGGAGGTCGTGTTCGTTCCGACCAGCGACGAAAGCGAAGTCGAAGGCTGGCTGATTGGCCAAACCTACGACGCTAGCCGCGACCGCAGCGGCGTGTCGGTCTACGACGCCGCCCGCTTTATCGACGGCCCGGTCGCCACGGCCTGGTTCGACCACCCCCTGCCCATCACCTTTCACGGCAACTGGGCGCAGGCGCGCCAGGCTTCGAACCCCGCTACGGGGCCCACCAGTAGGTGAACTTGAGCAGGGCCACGTGCTCGCTCTGGGATGACAGCAGGTCGGTGAAGTCCTCGCCGAGTCGAAAGCGGCCGTCGGAAACCGCTTCGCCGCGGCTTTGGCTCCAGATGAAAAACAGGGTCGACCCGGGCAGGTACTCCCACCGGGCAACCACCGTCGAGCGAAGCTCGCGAAAGTTGAAGTCCGGGCGACCGAAGTCGAAGAGCGCGCCACCGGTGTTCACGGTGATATCGCCGTCCATCTCGGTGAGCTCGGCGTCGTCGAAGGTGCGAAAGCGGGTGAAGAAGTCGCCGTCGTCGGGGTTCACGACCTCGCGAAAGTTTCGGTAGCGGCCGGCGCTGATGAAGGGCTGCGCGTAGGCCTGCAGGCTGAGGCCGGGCATCACGGTGTAGTTGAGGCGAAACGTCATGCCGGCGGTGGTTTGGTTGATGCGCCCCAGGACGTAGTGCGGCAGGCCGGCCATGTCGGTGGTCTCGGTGACGTACTGGGTGTTGTCATCGCGTCGATTGAACCAGGGCCCCAGCGTCAGCGAGAGATTCGAACGCGCCTGAATCGTGAAGTCACCGCCGACCGCCCAGCGCCACGAATCGGTGCCCGGCTGCGTGCCGTAGTTGCCCCAGACGCCCCCGCGAACGGGCTTGCGTCGGTCGCTCCACACGTTCATCCACGAGTTGATCTCGGGATCGGAGGCCACCGACGGACCGCCGCGCAAAAGCCGCGTGTCGCGCCGGTTCTGGTTGACGCCAACCCCGCCGTGGGCGCCCCACAGGTTGTTCAGGTTGAACCCGGCGTTGACGTTGCCACCGTTGTTGAGATTCTCCAGTCCGTAGTTCTGGGCGGTCCACGCGTTGATGTTGACGCGCCAGTCGCGAACGAACTCACCGGCCGACTGGTCCGTGTACTGGGTCCAGAACCAGCCGACAATGAAGTCGGACTCGCGCTGAAAGCCGAGATCGTTGACCTCGTACTCGGGGCTGCGCGTGTCGAAGCCGACGGCCGAGCGCACGTGCCGGGTGTGTCGACTCACGGTGACGAGCGCCTGGCTGCCGGTGAGGCTGGTGCGATTCGGGTCGAAGTCGACGTAGTCGTTGTCGGGGCGCTGAAAGAAGCGCTGGCTCGCGGTCTGGGTGTTTTCGATGGCTTCGGCGGTACCGCGCACGTGCGAGACCGAAGCCCGACCGCTCACCGACCACACGTCGCCCTCGAAGCGGTGGTCGACTTCAACGCCGCCGGTGTAGGCCTGCTGGTGCAGCCAGCGCATCCCCGTGTCGCGAAGATCGCGATGCACGCCGGTGTAGGTCGCGCCCACGGTGGTTCTGCCGCTGTTGAAATCGCGTTTGACCTTGGCCACGCTGTAGTTCGTCAACGGCTCGATAATCATCGAGCCGGTCCGCCCCTCGTCTTCGATGATCCGCGCTCGCTCTTGCTGGGTAAGCGCGTCGAGAACGCCGAACGACCAGCCGCTGCGCGTTTTGCCGCTCAGCTTGAGCGCGCCGAGGATGTTGGAGAACTGGTCTTCCTGCGAAAACTCGCTCACGTCGAGCCCCGAGGCGTGGGGTGGCGCGCCAATGCGCCTCGAGTAGAAGAGCTGCTCCTGGTTGTTGTCACCGGCGCCGAGCGAGAACCGGAAGATCTCAGAACCCTCGACGAAAAACGGCCGCTGCTCGCGAAAGAAGACTTCGTTTGCGGTCAGGTTCACCTGAGAGGGATCGGCTTCCACTTGTCCGAAGTCGGGGTTGATCGTTCCGGACAACGTGAGGTCGTTGGTAACGCCGTATTTGAAGTCGAGGCCGACGCCGATTTCGGGCTCGACGTCGCCGTTGAACGGATCTTCCCGGGCGACATCGGCGAAACGGGCGCCGCCAATGCTGTAGGGCAAAAGCTCGATGCGCGGCTCTTCGCCAATGCCATCGATGCCTTCGACGGCGCCAAACATGCTCACCATGCGCGGCTTTCCGGTCGGCACCGGCGTCCAGAAGCTCAACTCGCCGGTCCGCTGCACTTCGCGCGCGACCTGAAAGCCCCACGACTTGTGCAGCCCGTCGCCAAACCGCAGCTGGTTGTAGGGAATGCGGAACTCCGCGGTCCACCCCTTGCCGTCGACGTTGGACGCCCCCTGCCAGACCGCGTTCCAGCTTTCGTCTTCGTTGACATCGTCGAACATCAGCAAGTCGCGCTGAACCCCCGCCGGGTTGAGCGAGAACATGAACGCGGTGCGCTTGTCGTTGTACGAGTCGATGGCGATGGAAACCCAGTCCGATGGCGACCCCTGGTCTCGACGAGTGAGCAGCCCCTTGATGAGCTCGGGCTGCTCGTCGTAGGCGCGCACGCCCACGTAGAGCGCTTCTTTGTCGTACACCACGCGAAACTCGGTGGCGAAGTCGGGGGTCTCCCCCTCGTGAGGCTGACGCTCCCAGAACCCCGACGTCACCGGCGCCGTCTGCCAGTCGGCTTCGGCGAGGCGCCCGTCGATGGCGATGTCGGCGGTGCGCTTCATCGCGGGTACGGAGCGAACCGGAGACTCCGCCGCCGCCGCCGCTGCGGGCAGCACTGTGCAGAAGACGATCGCGCTGACAGCGATGCGATACAGATGCATGAACCGGTTCTCCGTCGTCGAGGTGCGACGCGTCGCCATTCCAACAGGTGCTGAGCGGTCGGCCAATTCCAATCGCCCGCGCGCGGCGAGTTTTGGTCGCAAAAACGCGAGCGGGGAGATGACTCCGCCGCTCGCGTACAGGTGACACCGACACCGGTGCAGTTTTCGGTTGGGCTACTTTTTCTTGAGCACCAGGCTACCCGAGTGGGTCTCCGCTTCGATGCGCCCCTGCGCATTTCCGAACACCGCGCGGTATGCCCGCCCCGGCCCGTAGCGGTTGGTCGCCTTGCCGACGATCTTCACGCCGACGTCGTCGTCGAGACTGCCCGAGAACGATTCGAACTCGAGCTCGAAGCCGCTGCCGGCGCCGAGGTGCAAGCCGACCTCGCCGGACAGGGACTCGACTTCGATATGGCACCCCGCACCGCAGATGCCGTACCAATCGATGGTTCCCGAGGTCGTCGAGAACTCGAGGTGCGGCGACTGTTTGCCGACAGACACGACGCGAGAGTTGCCCGAGACCGTCTCGAGGCTGACCGCCGAACGCACCCGGTCGATGAGGACGTCGCCGCTCACCGCCTCGACCTCGACCTTGTCGGCATCGACGACAGAGACGTTGCCCGACACGGCTTCGACCTCGACGTCGCCGCCCAATCCCTTGATGTCAATGTGGCCCGACACGGCCTCGACATCGACCGAGCTACCGGGCGGCAGCTGTACGCGCACGTCGCCGCGGCGCAGGACGTCGTGGCCGTCGAAGTTGGCTTCGTACCGCGACCCCCGGCCGTCGATTGACAGGGTGCGGGTAGCCGCGCCCTTGACGTCGACCTTGATGATGTTGGCGGGTCCGCGCACGACCTGAATGTTGCCCTGCACGACACCGAACTCGAACACCACCGGCCCCTTGACCCGGCGCGTCGTCGACAGGTCGTTCTTCATCTTCTGCCAGCCGCCGCTCGCGCCCGGCGGACCATTCCAGCGAAAGCCCTGTCCGTGGCGATGAACGACCGGCGGGCGAGGCGGGGCCGGCGCCCGCGGCGGCCTGACCTGGCGCACGCGCTCCTTGACCCGCACGCGCCCCTTCGGCTCGGTCTCGATGATGACTTCGATGGCGTCGCCGTCGATGTCCTCGACGACAACCACGTCGTCGTCATCGCGGTCGCGGTCGCGGTCGCGGTCGCGCTCACGGTCGCGGTCGCGGTCGCGCTCACGGTCGCGGTCGCGCTCCCGGTCGCCGGGCGGCTCGGCCAAGGCCGTGGACGGTGCGGCGGCGAGCAGGCTCGCCCCCAGCACCAGACAGAGTAGGGAATTCCGCTTCATCGTCGGGGCTCCTGTGAGTCGAACATCGCGGCCTGCAGCGACATAATCTGTTGCGAGTACGCAGACAGAAGGCGGCGGCGCGAATGCAGATCGTCGGTCTTGCGGGCGGCTTCGATGGTCTTGCGAGCCGCCGCAAACTCCTGGTCGTATTTGAGCGCCAGCTCCGAGTCGAGCGACTCGCGCTGAACGCGATAGGCCTTTTCGAGGGCGTCGAGCGCCTGCAGGTGGGACATCTCGGCGGCCGACAGCGCGACCGCCGCCTCGTCGAGCAGCTGGTCGGCGTTCTCCGCGCCCGGCTCTTTCGCGACGGTCTCGCTGGGAGCGACGTCGGCGGTTTCCCCGACCGGTTCCGGCGAGGTCGCGATCGTCGATTCGCCTCCGGGGCTGGTCACCGCCAGCAGCGCCACTGCCGCCAGGCCCGCCGCGGCCACGCCGATACCGAATCCCTGGGCGCGGCCAGCGAAGAGCCGTTGCCACCACGGCGTCTTCGCCGCCGATGCATCGGCCTCGGCGACGCGGGCCGCAATGCCCGACCACAGGTCGCTTGTGCGTCCGGCCGCGTCTTCGAATCCGCGCGCCCGTCCCTGCATCAACTGCCGCTCTTCGCGCAGCATGGCCAGCTCGGCGGCGCACTCGCCATCGCGCTCGGCCAGCCGCTCTAGCTCGGCAGCTCGCTCTGCATCGAGCTCGCCGTACACCAGCGCCTCGAGCTCTTCCTGTGTCCACTGGCGAGTCATGCCTCACCTCCCATGTAGCCGGCGAGCGCTTCCCGCAGCTGCAGGCGCGCCCGATGGATTTCGTTCTTCACTTTCGCGAGCGACCACCCCATGGTCTCGGCGATCTCCGGGTACCCGAGGCCGTGGTCGATGCGCAAAAGCAACGCGGCACGGCGGTCCTCGCGCAGCCCGGCCAGGGCTTTGCCCAACACCTGGTCGGCTTCGTTGCCGAGCAGCGAGTCTTCCGGGGACGGCCCGTTCGCCACCAGTGCGGGCGGGCCGCCGCCGCCGTCTTCATCCCGGTCGGCCGGCGACAGCGAGTCGTGCTTGCGGGCCTTCTTGAGCGCACGGCGCTTTTCGAGATGCACGTTGCGGGCAATGCCGAACAAAAACGGCAAGACCCGGTCGCGCTTGGCGAGCTTGTCGAGCCGCGCGTGGGCCCGCACGAACACCTCTTGCGTCGCCTCATCGGCCAGCGACGCGTCGCGCAGAAGGTCGTGCACGTAGCGCCGCACGCTCGTGCCGTACCGGTCGAACAGGTAGCGAAACGCGAGGCCGTCGCCGGCAATCGCAGCCGTTACCAGCACTTCGTCCGGGGCGTCCGGACCTGTCTGAGTCGCAGGAATCACGCGCTCCCGTATGGCGAGGACGGCGAACAGCACGAAGGAGAGTGACCCGAGTCGTGCCCCGGTTTCGCTATTTGCAGGGGTTTTCCGCTCCCGCGAGCAAAAACAGTATCTTACGAGCGCTCAGCCTCGTCGAGGCGACGGGCGTGCTCGAGCAGCAGCGGCTGGGTCGCCATGCCGACCTCATCGCCGCCGACCACTTCGCAGGCCGCAAACTCGAAGCTGCCGTCGGCCCACCCGAGTATGCCCAGCAGCAGGTCGAGCGGCTCCCCGCTCTCGGGCCCCTCGACCTTGACCACCCGCCCCGCGGCAACGAACAGGCGCGCCGCGCGATCGTCGGACAGCAGCGCGAGGATTCCCGACTTGCGCTCGAACTCGAGCAGCGACAGCAAGGTCGGAACGCCGATCTCATCGAGGTGACCGCGCAGCACGACCTTGTCCGGGCCCCGCTCGACCACCGCGACGCGACGCATGCGAATGCACAGCTCTTCGTCGGTGAACGGCGCCTGAAGGAAGTCGCGAACTCCGCCGCGATACGCGCGCAGCCGGGTCATGTCCGACGCGTCGTCCGACATGAGAACCACGCCGATGTCGCGCAGCGACGCGCGGTTGCTCACCATGCTCAGCAGGGTCCAGCCGTCCATGACGGGCATCTCGCAGGAAGCGACGATGATGTCGGGCGGCGACTCGAGCGCGGCCGAGTAGGCCTCGGACCCGTTTGGAGCGGTTTGCACCGAGAACCCCTCTTCGGACAGGGCGTTGACCAGGCGCTCGCGCAGGCGCGGGTTTTCGTCGGCCACCAGCACGCGCACGTTGTGCAGCACGGGCGTGGGCGTCGGCGTCGCCTCGTCGATGAGGCCTTCGAGATAGTGTTCGAGCTGCGCGCGCCCCTCGGTGTTCTGGTCGAGAAACTCGAACCCCATGCCGGGTCGGCGGCCCAGGGCGCGAGCCGCCGTCGGCGACAGCAGGTGGGCCACCCGGGCGATGACCCGAAACTCGTCGCCTTTTGGCAACCCGATCAGCAGCTCGACCACGTCGCCGACCGGCAGCAGCTCCTCGGTGCGCACGAACACGCCGCGCCGGCTCAAGTCCTCGGACTGCGCCACGACCACCTCGTCGAGCCGAACGAACTCGACCCGGCAGACGGCAACGACCCGTTGTTCTCGGTTCACAGTCCCGGCGTCCCCCAACACCATCATAAACGTCCATACCGGGCGCGCCGCGACCGCGCAAGGCTCTGAAATCGCGAAACTCTACTCCGGAGCCCAAGGAGACGGTTTCGCCTGGCAACGAAGCGGCTATTAATGTTACGAGCGGCGCCGTGACCTACACCCCGCCCAGCGGCTTCGCGGCCGGCCGGACGGAAATGCCGATTTATGTTGCTTTGCCGCGCAACTTTCAAGAAGTTTTGAAACATCTAAAAACCAGGTCACGCTAACGACGAGCCGCCCTCGGAATCGCCCATGTCCACAGCCACAGCTACTGCCGCCGTCCCTCCCTACTCCGAGCTGCTCGGGCAGCTCGGCTCCGTGTGCGAAGACCGGGGCCTCCCCGGGCTTGCCGGCCGCCTTCACGACCTGCAGTCCTGGATTTCCAGCGACATGGCAGGCTTCGAGGAAGTGCTCGCCACCGTGCCGCGAGGCGCCTCGGTGGTGCACCGCAGCGCGCATCACTTGCTGGACCTCGGCGGCAAGCACCTTCGGCCCATGTGCGTGGCCCTGGCGGCCAAGCTCGGCAGCGGCTTCGGCCCCGGCGCCCGCCAGCTCGCCGTCGCCGTTGAGCTGATTCACAACGCAACCCTTCTGCACGACGACGTCATCGACCTCGGCGACACCCGTCGCGGCGCCCCGACCGCCCGGACCGTGTACGGCAACGCGGCCTCGATCTTTGCGGGCGATTGGCTGCTCATCGAGGCGCTCAAGCGGGTGCAGGCCGCAAAGCAGCCCGGCCTGCTCGACCGCACCCTCGCGACCATCGAGGAGATGATCCAGGCCGAGGCGCTGCAGCTCGAAAACCGCGGACGCGTCAACGGCGTGCGCGAGGACTACTTTCGCGTTGTCGAAGGCAAAACGGCGGCGCTGTTTCGCTGGGGCATGTACGCGGGCGCGGCCGCCGGCGGCCTCGACGAGACTGTCCGCGAGAGCCTGGCTTCGTTCGGCATGAAACTGGGCATGGCGTTTCAGCTGGTCGACGACGTGCTCGACTTCACCGGCAACAGCCAGGTTACCGGCAAGGCCCTGTTCGCCGACCTGCGGGAAGGCAAAATGACCTACCCGCTGCTGCTCGCCCTGGAGCGGCAGCCCGGCGTGCGCAAGGCCATCGAGTCGATCGTCGCCCTGGCCCCCGACCAGCCGATTCCCGACCTGCTCACCTCGGAGGTGCTGCAGGTGCTCGACTCGACCAACGGAGTCCGCGACTGCATGGCCCTCGCAAAGGACTCGGCGCGGGAAGCCATCGAGTGCCTGGCCAGCGTGCCCGAGGGCTCGGGCCGCGACGCGCTCGTGACCGTCGCCGAAGCCACCGTCTACCGGGAGAAGTAGCCGATGAGCAGCGACGAACCCACGCGCGTGTCGAGCCGCATTGCCGGCTTCTACAAAAAGACCGTCTCGCAGCGCCTCGAGCTGTTGCGCGCCACCGACCTTCTGTCCCCGGACAGCGTGTCGGCGCTGCAGGCCGGCGGCGGCCTCGACGTCGCCGCGGCAGACACGATGACCGAGAACGTCGTGTCGACGTTCGGCCTGCCCCTGTCGGTTGCGCTCAACTTTCGCATCAACCAGCGCGACTACATCGTGCCCATGGCGGTCGAGGAACCGTCGGTGGTCGCCGCCGCCTCCAACGCGGCGCGGCTGGTTCGCATCGGCGGTGGGTTTCGCGCCGAGTGGACCGCGCCGATCATGACCGCGCAAATCCAGCTCGACGCCGTCCCCGACATCGACGCGGCCACCGCCGCCGTGGCTGCGCATCGCGACGAGCTGTTGGCCCTGGGCGACAGGGCCATCCCCCGCATGGTCGCCCGCGGAGGCGGTTGCCGCGACGTCGAGATGCGCGTGCTCGACGAGTCCGAAGGCGTTGCGGTGGTGCAGCTATACGTCGACGTCGGTGACGCTATGGGAGCCAACATGGTCGACACCGTGGCCGAGGCCGTGGCGCCGCGCATCGCCGAGCTCACTGGCGGCGACATGGGACTGCGCATCCTGACCAACCTGCCCCTGCGGCGCACGGTCACCGTGCGCGCAACGCTCGACGCCAGCGCCCTGGGCGGCGACCAGCTCGCCGACGGCATCGCGCGCGCCAGCCGCTTTGCCAGTCTGGATCCGCTGCGAGCGGCCACCCACAACAAAGGCATCATGAACGGCATCGACGCCGCGGCGATCGCGACCGGCCAGGACTGGCGGGCCATCGAGGCGGGCGCCCACGCCTTCGCCGCCCTCGAAGGGCAGTACCGGCCGCTGGCGACCTGGACCCGCACCGCCGACGGCATCGAGGGCGCGATGACGCTGCCGCTGGCCGTTGGCATCGTCGGTGGCTCCACCCGCGTCCACCCGGGCGTGCGCGCCGCGCTGGAGCTGCTCGCCGTGGACGAGGCCGGCGAACTCGGTGGCGTGCTGGCCGCGGTCGGACTCGCGTCCAACCTCGCCGCGCTCCGCGCCCTGGCCGGCGAGGGCATTCAACGCGGCCACATGAAGCTTCACAACCGTCGGCTCGCCGCGCAGGCGAGCGCTGCCGACGAGACCGCGGAAGGAAACCGATGAGCGCAGTCAACGAAAGCAAGGCCATGGTTGCAAGAGGCGGCAGCGGCGCGATGTTCGATCAAATCGCGCACCGGTACGACCTGCTCAACCGGGTCATGTCGTTCGGCATCGACCGGGGCTGGCGAAAGAAAACCATCGCCGCGCTCGACCTCAAGCCGGGCGCCCGGGTCCTCGACCTGGCCACCGGCACCGCCGACCTGGGCATCGAGGTCGCTCAGCGCCACCCGGGCGTCACCGTGCTGGGAATCGACCCCTCGGCCAACATGCTCGAAGTGGGCCGGCAAAAGGCATCGCGGCGAGAGCTTTCCGACCGCGTCGAGCTGGTGCTCGGCGACGCCCAGAACCTCGACGTCGCCGACGACAGCATCGACGGCATCTGCATGGGGTTTGGCATTCGCAACGTGCCCGACCGCGCAAAGGCGCTGCGCGAGATGGCCCGCGTGACCAAACCCGGCGGCCGGGTGGCCATTCTCGAGCTGTCCGAGCCCCGCCGCGGCATCATGGGACCGCTGGCCCGGTTTCACATTCACTGGCTCGTGCCCCGCATGGGCGCCTTCCTGTCGGGCGCCAGCGAGTACCGCTATCTGGCGCAATCGATCGCCGCGTTCCCGCAGCCCGAGGAGTTCGCGTCGATGATGTCAGACGCGGGGCTCGACGTGCTGGCGGTTCGCAAGCTCACGTTCGGCGTCTGCTGCCTGTACGTGGCGACACCGCGACGCGGAGGCGCCGCGTGAGCACCAGCGCCACCGCCCTTGACCGCGAGGTCACGGACGCGCGACCGACGACCGAGGAGGTCGAGGCCTTCGTCGCCAGCGCCATGCGCTCGCAGTGGCGCAGTGACGCTATCGCGCTGGTCTCGGTGCCCGCTCCGGCCGTTGCCCCCGAGGCTCTGTTGCGGCTGTTGCCGGCCCAGCCGGCGTCGCTGTGGCGCCCGCCAGCCGGTTCGGCCTTCGCCGCGGTCGGGGTAACGGCCGGCATCGAGGTCGCCGGCGAACGACGCATCGACGACCTGCGCGAGCGCGCCGCCGAGCTGTTCGCTCGCGTCGAGGTTTGCGCGATGAAATGGCCCGGTGCCGCACCGCAACCGGTACCGCGCCTGTTTGGCGGCCTGGCGTTTCGGCCCGGCGGCGCAACCGACATTCCGTGGCGCGACCACGGCGACGGAAGCTTCGTCATGCCTCGCTGGTGCTACGAGCGCCGCGAAGACGGCACCGCGTGGCTGACCCTGGCGGTTGCCGACCCGGGCAACGGCGCCCCGGAAGCGGTCGGCAGACGCGTTTCCGAAATGCTCGAGTCCCTCGAAGGCGACCGCGGGCCCGGCGAGAGCCGCTCCACGGCGACCGACGTCCATCAACAGGCCGTGGACGTGTGGACCGACGAGGTCGAGGCGATTCGCGCAGCCATCCGCTCGGGCGAATTCGAAAAGATCGTCCTCGCGCGCCGCGCCGACATCGACCTGTCCGCGCCCATGGACGCGACCGGCGTACTGGAGCGCCTGTCCTCGCGCTACCCCGACTGCTTTCGGTTCGGCTTTCGCCGCGGCACGTCGACCTTCGTGGGCGCGACTCCCGAGCGCCTGATCGAAAAGTCGGGCCCGCGCATCTCGACCGAGGCCCTCGCCGGGTCCATCGCCATCGGGCCCGACACCGGGGCCGACGAACTCGAGCGGCAAAGCCGTCGGCTGCTCGACAGCGCGAAAGACCGAGCCGAGCATCAGCTGGTCGTCAATGCGGTCGCCGAGGCCCTGGCGCCGCTGTGCTCCGAGCTGCACGCGCCCGACGAGCCGACCATTCGCACGCTGCGCCACATGCTGCATTTGCGCACACCGGTCACCGGCGCTCTGGCCGGCGACACCCACGTGCTCGACCTGGTTGCGGCGCTGCACCCGACGCCCGCCGTCGGTGGCGTGCCGACGGCACCGGCCGTCGACTGGGTGAGTCGCCGCGAGTGCACCGAGCGCGGTTGGTACGCCGGCCCGGTCGGCTGGTTCGACGCCGACGGCGACGGCGAGTTCGCCGTGGCGCTGCGCGCCGGCGTCCTGCGCGGCCGTCGCGCCTACGTGTTCGCCGGGGCGGGCATCGTCACCGACTCCGACGCCGAAGCCGAGTACGCGGAGACGGGCCTCAAGCAGCGCGCGATTCTCGGCGCTCTCGGAGTCGCGGGGTGAACTTCGCGGCGCTGCAATCCGGCTGGGCCGACCTGTTCGTCGGCGCCCTGGTGGAGAGCGGCGTCACCGACCTGGTGGTGAGTCCCGGGTCGCGCTCGACCCCCTTCGTGCTCGCAGCCGCGCGCGTCGATGCCCTGCGCACGCACGCGCTGATCGACGAGCGCGCGGCCGGCTTCTTCGCCCTCGGCATCGCGCGCCGCACCGGCATTCCGGCGGCCCTTCTTTGCACCTCGGGCACAGCGGCGGCCCACTACCTCCCGGCCATCATCGAAGCGGCCCAGTCGCACATTCCACTCATCGCCATCACCGCCGATCGCCCGCCGGAGCTTCAGCAGTGTCGCGCGCCGCAGACCATCGATCAGACGCGGCTGTACGGCGACTTCGCCCGCGGGTTCATCGACCTCGGCGTTGCCGACGCCCACCCGGCCGCGCTGCGGAGCGTGCGGCGCAAGGCCGCCCAGGCGGTGGCCCTTTCCCTTGGACCGGTGCCCGGACCGGTCCAGGTGAACGCGCCGGCGCGCAAGCCGCTCGAACACACGGGGGCCGTCGACGAAATCACCGAGGCGGCGCTAGGGCGAGCCCGCGCCGTCCCCGTCGCTGCCGGGTTCGCGGGCGTGACGGCGCCATCGCCCGAAGCGGTTGCGGCGCTTGCATCCGCCGCCAGGCGGTCGCAGCGCGGCCTGATCGCGTGTGGCCCGGCGCCCGCGCAGCAGCGCGACGCGCGCGAGGCCGTGGCCGCCCTCGCTCGCGCGACCGGGTTTCCGGTGCTCGCCGAGTCGACCAGCCAGCTGCGGCTCGGCGTGGACATGCCGGGCGCGTGTTTCGCGTTCGATTCCGGGCTGCGCTCGCCCGACGCCCGGCGCGCCAACCGACCGGACCTCATCCTCGAACTCGGCGCGGCCCCAGTGTCGACGGCCTGGCGACAATACGTCGCGGATCACATCGGTTGCCCGCGGTTTGCCATTGGTCCTTACGGCTGGAGCGACGAGCATAACGCCGCCACGGCGGTGGTCTCGGCCGACGTGACCCTCGCATGCACGGCTTTGGTTGCCGCGCTCGATGGTCATCGGCCCCCTGTGGAAAGCGAAGCCTGGCGCGCGACCTTCGCGGACATGGACGAGCGAGCTCGCCGGGCCCTCGCCCCGCTGTCAGCGGAGTCGCCACTCACTCAGTCGGCGGCAGCCCGCACTGTGGTGCAGGGTTTGCCCAACGGCGGGTGGCTCGCCCTCGGCAATAGCCTGTCTGTGCGCGACGTGGACGCGTTTTGCCTCGAGAAGGCCGCGGACGTGCGGGTGCTTTCGCAGCGCGGAGCCAGCGGGATTGATGGACTGATCGCGGGCGCCGCCGGAAGCGGCGTAGCCAACTCCGAGCCAGGCGTACTCGTGTTGGGCGATGTCAGCTTCGCGCACGACATCGGCGGCCTGGCTGCGGCTCGATTGGTGGGTTCGCCACTTGTCGTAGTCGTGGTAGACAATTCGGGCGGTCGCATCTTCGAGCAGTTGCCGATCGCTTCGATTCCAAGTATTGAACCGACACTCGAGCGCTTCTGGCTCACGCCTCCGACCATCGACGTGCAACTCGCGACCAACACCTTCGGCCTGACCTGCCGCCGCGCCACGACCGCCGCGGAGCTGGCGAGCGCTCTGCGCGAGGGACTCGCGGAGCAGCGCTGTTCGATCGTCCACGCAATCGTCGATCCCGCGAGCGCAACCCGCGACTACGCGCGACTGCATCGGCTCGCCGCGGGCGCCGACAAACGGCATCGGTAGGCTCGAGCGCGTCTGCACCAGGGCTGGCTTTGCAATGAAACGTTGGACGACTCGACGCTGCGGAGCCCCCCGGGTCTTTTTGCACGGCTTCTCGGGCGCACCGGAAAGCTTCGAGCGCGTCGTTGCCGAACTGCCCGACGATCGCACCCAGGTCGCGCCCCCGCTGCTCGGCCACGGCCACCATGGCGCCGACTCCTTTTCCGCCGAAGTCGCCCGACTGGCCAACGCGATTCGCGAAGCCGACCTCGCCCCCGCGCATCTCATCGGTTACTCCATGGGCGCGCGCCTGGGCCTCGGCCTCGTGGTCGAACACCCCGACGTCGTCGAGCGCGCCACCCTTATCGGCGTGAGTCCGGGCATCGGCGACGACGAGGCTCGCCGGCTCCGGCGGCAAAGCGACCAGCGCTGGATCGAAAAGCTCGAGACCGAAGGCATCGAACCCTTCGTGGCGGATTGGGAGGCGATGCCCATGTGGGCGAGCCAGCGGCAGCTGCCCGAAAGCGTGCGCGCCGAGCAACGCGCGGTGCGCCTGGCCTCCGACGCCGCCGGGCTGGCCCGCGCCATTCGGGTGGTCGGCCAGGCCGAGATGCCGTACTACCGGCCCCGCCTGCACGACGTGACCGTGCCGGTGCAGATTCTCGTCGGCCAGCGAGACGAGAAGTTCGTGCGCCTCGCACTCGGCATGCAGCGCGAGAACCCCCGATTCGACATGGCGGCCGTGGACGGCTGCGGCCACAACCCGGTCCTCGAGCGCCCGGATCTCATCGCCTCGCACATTGTCGAATGGGAAGGCGCGTGCGAAAACGGCTGCGCCGCGGTCCAGGGAGGCTCATGAGCGCGACCGGCGTAGCGCCGGGCTCCGTGCGCGCCTGGCTGCTGGCGAGCAGACCGCGCACGCTGACCGCCGCCCTCGTGCCCGTCATGGTCGGTACCGCGTGCGCGCACCTTGCCGGCGGCGTGTCGTGGTGGCCGGCGCTGGCGGCGCTGCTGGGGGCCATGTGGATTCAGATCGGCACCAACTTCGCCAACGACGTGTTCGACTACGAGAAGGGCGCCGACACCGAGGAGCGCGTCGGGCCGGTGCGGGCGGCCCAGGCGGGCTTGCTTACGCCGGCGCAGCTCAAGGCCGGAATGGCGGTGGCCTTTGGCGCAGCCCTCGCGTGCGGTCTCTATCTCACGTACGTGGGCGGCTGGCCCATCGTCGCCATTGGCGTCGCGTCCATCCTTAGCGGCATCGCCTACACAGGTGGCCCCTACCCGCTCGGCTACAACGGGCTCGGCGACGTGTTCGTGATGATCTTCTTCGGCTTCGTCGCCGTGGCCGGCACCGCCTACGTGCAGCTCGGCGAGGTCCCGGCATCGGCCTGGTGGGCCGCGATCCCGGTCGGCGCTCTGGCAACCGCGATTCTGGTGGTCAACAACGTGCGCGACCGAGAGACGGACGTCACCGTCGGCAAGCGCACCCTGGCGGTGCGCTTCGGGCGCGGGGCGGGACTCGCCGAGTACGCGCTGCTGGTCGCATCGGCCTACGCGGTACCGGTGGCCATGATGCTCGCGTTCGAGCTATCGGCGTGGATGCTGCTGCCGCTGGCCACCCTGCCCTACGCGGCGTATCTGCTGCGGGGCGTGTGGACCATTCCCGGCGGCCCGGGCCTCAACCGCTACCTCGGCGGCACGGCGCAGCTGCTGCTGGTGCACGGCGTGCTGTTCACCGCCGGCCTGGCCCTCGCCGGCCCCGGGTAGGGCCCGTGGGTGCCGACCTCATTGCGTTCGCCGGCGCCGCCATCGACCGCGGCGGCGGAGCTCTGCGCTCGGCGACCGGCAACGCCAACCGGACCTGGAGCGAGCGCCGCGGCGCCGTGCTCACGGTGGTGGACGACCGGGGACACACCGGGCGCGGCGAGGCGTCGCCGCTGCCCGACTACAGCCCGGACACCCTCGCTCAGGCCGAAGCGGCTCTGGGCGAGTTTGCCGCCGGCCTGCCGGGGCGACGCCTGTCGGGCGACGCATCGCTCGTCGACCAGCTGCAGCCGTGGCTCGAGCCCCTGACATCGCCGGCGGCGCGCTTTGCCGTCGAAAGCGCGGTGTTCGACCTCGTCGGGCGGCGCCACCGGCGTCGCGTGTTCGAATTGCTCCGGGACGCCGACGGCACCTCGGGCGAAGCCTCAGCAGCGCGAGCGACCACCTGCTCGCTGGTCGCGGCCGGCGACATCGAAGGCGCGGCCGGCGCGCGCACGGCGGCCATCAAGCTCAAGATCGGCCACGCCGGCGGCGACGACCCGGCGGGCTGGGCCCGCGAGCTCGATAGCGTCGCCCGCACCGTTCACGCCGCCAGCCGGACGGCGTTGCCCGTGCGGGTCGACGTCAACGGTCGCTGGCCCCTGGCGGTGGCCGTGGCTCGGTGCCGCGACATCGCCGCCCTCGGAGTCGAACTGATCGAACAGCCCGCGTCTCCCGCGGACATGCCCGCCCTGCTCGCCGCGCTCGACGCGACCGTTCCCATCGCGGTCGACGAGAGCCTGCACGCCGCCAGCGAGTGCGAAGCCGAGGCGCTGTTTACGACGCCGGCGTGCCGCTTCGCCGTGTTGAAGCCGATGGTTCTGGGCGGCCTGGGTCGCAGCGCGCAGCTCGCTCGCCTGGCGCAGTCCCACGGAGTCGAGCCGGTCGTCTCGCACCTGTTCGACGGCCCCCTGGCCATGGCCGCGTACTGCGAGCTGGCCCTGTACCTGCGGTCGCCCACCGCCGCGGGCCTTTCCCACCACGGCGGCCTCGACGCCTGGACGCTACCGACGCCCGAGCAGCTGGGCGACCGAGACATCGCGCCATCCCCTCACCCGGGCCTCGGCTTCCCGCCGGGTTCGGACTCGGATTCGGGTTCGGACTCGGATGAGGCTTCGGACTCGGACTCGGACTCGGACTCGGACTCGGACTCGGACTCGGTCTCGGTCTCGGGTTCGGATTCGGATTCGGTCTCGGATTCGGTCTCCGACTCGGCCCCGGACTCGGACTCGGATTCGAACTCAACGCCGGAGCCCGGCTCGTGACCGGTCTTTCCATCGTCGATACCGCGGCCCGGCGCCCCGACCACCCCGGGGTCGTCGTCGACGACAAGCCCCTCTGGTTCGCCGATCTTGCCGACCGCGCCCTCGTGTGCGCCGCTGGACTCTACGAAGCCGGCGCCGACGAGCTCGCGATCGTCGGCCGCTCCGACCTCGACACCGTCGTCGCGCTGTACGCAGCGCTGGAGTTCGGCATTCCGACAGCGCTCATTCACGCGCGGCTGCCCGCGGTGGAGCGCGACGCGCTGCTCGCCCGCACGCCCGACGCGTTCGTCATCGACTCGGCCCGGGGCCTACCGCGCCCGCACCGCCCCGTGCCCCTCGATCGACTGGCGCCGCCTCTCGACTCGGACATCGCGTTCACGATCTACACCTCCGGCACCAGCGGGCGCGCTCGCGGCGTGCTGCTCAGCCGCAGCGCGCTGCTCGCCAGCGGCGAGGCCAGCGCCGCCAACCTCACCTGGCGCGACGACGATCGCTGGCTGTGCTGTTTGCCGCTGGCCCACGTCGGCGGTCTGTCCATCCTCACGCGCTGTCTGGGTGCCGGCGCCACCGTGGTCCTCGGACCGCCCCGCGATCTCGGCCCGCAGATCGAGCGCCACCGGGTCACCCTGCTGTCGGTGGTCCCCGCGCTGCTCGAACGCCTGTGCGACGACGCCGAGGCCGGCGCCGACGTGTCGTCTCTGCGCGCGGTGCTCGTCGGCGGCGCGGCGTGCCCCCCCACCCTGCTGGCCCGCGCGCGCGCCAACGGCATTCCCGCCCTGCTCACCTACGGCATGACGGAGACCGCGTCGCAGATCGCGACCGCGCCCTTCGCCCATGCGCTCAGCCTGGTCGACGACGCGGATTGGCCGCCACCGCTGCCACTTTTGCCCGGGGTCGAAGTCCGCATCGGCGACAACCGCCGCATCGCGGTGCGCGGCCCGATGCTCATGAGTGGCTACGCGGCGCCCGACCACCGGCCCCCCGCCATCGCGCCTCGTTCGGACCACAGCAACGACGGCGGCTGGTTCGAAACCGGCGACCTCGGTCGCCTGGCAACGGTCGACGGCGCGAAGGCCCTGGTCGTCCTCGGCCGGGCCGACAACGTCATTATCACCGGCGGCGAAAACGTCATGCCGCAAGAAGTGGAAGCGGCGCTTCGCGCGCATCCGCAGGTTGCCCAAGCGTGCGTGGTCGGCCTGCCCGATCCGGCCTGGGGAATGGTCGTGGTCGCGGCCGTCGCCGGGCCGCGACCGCCGGCCAAAGAGCACCTCGACGAGCACCTGACGCCGCGGCTTGCGTCGTTCAAACGGCCCCGCGCGTACGTGCACTTCGAAAGCTTGCCCCTCACCGCCAGCGGCAAGGTCGATCGCGCAGCCGTCGCGGCTGAACTCGCACGACGGCTGCAGGCCGAGTAGAGCGCGTCCCGGTCGCCCGCCCGCCAGCCCGCGACAACCGCCGCCCCGGCGACAACCGCCGCCCGGCGGCAAGTTCACCCAACCGCCGCCTGAGCCGCCGCCTCATCGGCGCCAAGAACGCCCCGCCGCGCCCGTCGGGCCTGCCGAAGTCCCGGCCATCTGGCATGATGTCGCAACATGGGTCGCAACGTTGTGCGCAGGCCGCCGGCGAACGTTCACAACTTTCACGGCATCATCACGGCGTCGCCGCAGATGCTCGAGGTGTTTTCGCTGCTCGAACGGGTCGCGCGCACCGACTCGACCGTACTCATCCGCGGCGAAACGGGGACGGGCAAAGAGCTTGTCGCTCGGGCCGTGCAGCAGCTCAGCGCCCGGCGCGACCAGCCCTTTCGAGCCGTCAACTGCGCGACGTTTACCCCGGACCTGCTCGCCTCGGAGCTTTTCGGTCACGTGCGCGGCGCGTTTACCGGCGCGGTGCGCGAGCGGCGTGGGCTGTTCGAACTGGCCGACGGCGGCACCGTGTTTCTCGACGAGGTGGCCGAGATGCCCCTCGACATTCAGGCTCGCCTGCTCCGCGTCCTGCAGGAGCGCACATTCGTGCCGGTCGGCGGCACCGACGCCATTCGCGTGGACGTTCGCCTGCTGTCGGCCACGAACAAAGCGCTTCGCCGCGAGGTCGAAGCGGCGCGGTTTCGCGAAGACCTGATGTACCGGATCCGGGTCGTGCCCATCTTCTTGCCGCGCCTGGCGGATCGAGTCGGCGATGTCGAAGCCCTCGCGTGGCACTTTATCGACCAGCTCAATCAGCGCGGCCTGCGGCAAATCGACGGCGTCGCCCGCGAGGCAATGGACGCCCTGCTGTCCTACCCGTGGCCGGGCAACGTGCGCGAGCTGCACAACGTGATCGAGTATGCGTTCGCCGTGGGCGAAGGGCCGGTGCTCGGCCTCCGAGAGCTCACCCCCGAACTTCGCGGCGAACCGCCCCCCGGAGACCCGGAGCTGGTCTCGGATGTCGAACGCCGGCGCATTCAGGACGCCCTCGCCCGCGCCGGGGGGCGCAAGGGCGTGGCGGCAGACATGCTCGGCATCAGCCGGTCGACCCTGTGGCGCAAGCTGCGCGAGCACCGCCTGGCCTGACCGCCGCGGTCCATCGCCCGTGGTTCTCAGCCCCCTCTCGGGGGTTGAAACACCCGAAATACACGTTAGTCAAAACACCTATATTTCGCACATTTGCGAGAAAAATCTCATTAATACAGATACTTGGTGAGGGCCACCGTTCGACCACCGCGAACTCCCGTTGGCGCACGAATTGCTCCTGATTTGAGGGTCTTGCCGGAGCTGCCCTTGCCGACGTCTCTCACCGCGCGCCTTCGTCCCTGGTTGATCCTCTTCGCCGTCCTCGCTGGCTGCGACGGCACGGTCACCGGCCTGCAAAACACCGGCGGTCCGGGCGACGAGCTCTGCGACGGCCGCCCCTGTGTCGACGCGGGACCGACCGTCGGTCCGCCGACCTGCGCCGACTCCGACGGCCCTTCCTGCGACGACGGCGACACGTGCTTTCGCGGCCAGTGCATTCCCGACGAATGCGACGTGGAAACCCCGCCCTGCCCCGACGGCGAAGCCTGCCGAATGCAGTGCGTACCGCTGTCGGACCCGTGCGAGGGAGTCGAGTGCGAGGAGGATTTCACCTGCGTTCAGGGCAGCTGCGTCCCGGGCTGTTTTCCCCCCAGTCCGTGCCTGGGCGTCGAGTGCGCCGACAACGAGTTTTGCTTCTTCGGCACCTGTCTGCCCATCGTCGCCTGCGGAGGGCAGTGCGCGCCCGGCGAGACGTGCGGCATTCGCTGCTTTCCGCCCTCTCCCTGTGACGGCGTCGAATGCGCCGAAGATCAGGTCTGCCTGCAGGGCGAGTGCATCGACAATCCGTGTTTCGACGTCGCCTGCCCCGCCGGCAGCCTGTGCGTCAACGGCGATTGCGTCGAGACCTGCGACTGCGACTGCCGCGACGAAAGCGACATCTGCGTGTTCAACGAATGCGTCGAATGCGAGCGGAACTGCGAGGGCAAAGCCTGCGGCGAGCCCGACGGCTGCGGCGGCTTGTGCAACGGCGACTGTCCCGAGGGCGAACAGTGCCGCAACGGAGTGTGCGAGTGCGCCCCCGACTGCAGCGGCGCCGCGTGCGGCGCTCCCGACGGCTGCGGCGGCACCTGCGACGGCACCTGCCCCGGAGCCCAGGAAGTTTGCCAGGGCCGCATGAACTGCGTCTGCCAGCCCGACTGCGCGGGCAAAGCGTGCGGCGCCCCCGACGGCTGCGGCGGCACCTGCGGCAGCGGCAGCTGCCCGGATGCGGACCAGACCTGCTCGGGCGACGAGTGCGTGTGCCCGGGGGTCGAATGTGGAGCCGACTGCTGCCCCGGCGGCGAAGAGTGCCTGGGTGGGGGCTGCTGCACGCAAGAGCGCTTCTGCGACAACAACGGCACCTGCTGCACCGGCAATACCGAGTGCCGCAACGAAACCACCTGCTGCAGCGACGCCCAGTGGTGTGAAGACGACAGCTTCTGCTGCGGCTCCGGTCGGTGCATTAACGGCGACGACGGCATACCGGGCAACGACTTCTGCTGCGCCAACGGAACCCGGGCCTGCGAAGATTCCGGCGCGTGCTGCTCGAGCGGCCGGTGCATCAACGACCGGGACGGCAACCCGGACAACGACTTCTGCTGCGGCTCGAACGGGCGCGCGTGCGAGGACTCGGAGCAGTGCTGCGCCAGCGGACAAACCTGTTTCGAAGACCGCGACGGCAACGACAGCAACGACGTTTGCTGCGCGTCGAACGCATTCTGCGCGGACAGCGGATCGTGCTGCGGCGGCGACGTGTGCGTCGATGGCAACGACGGCAATCCGGGCAACGACCAGTGCTGCAGCAGCCAGGCGGCGTTTTGCGGCGACTCGGGAACGTGTTGCGGCGAGGGCCAGGAGTGCATCCTCGGCGACGATGGCAACGCGGCCAACGACTTCTGCTGCGGCTCGACCGACCGGGCCTGCGAAGACTCGGGCGCGTGCTGCAACGCCAACAACACCTGCCACGGCGACACCAACGGCGAGGCCAACGACGACTTCTGCTGCGCCAACGGCACCGTGGCGTGCAGCGGCGAGTGCTGCAGCGGTGGTTCGATCTGTTTCGAGGACAGCTGCTGCACGCCGAGCTGCGACGGCAAACTCTGCGGCGACAGCGACGGCTGCGGCGGAACCTGCGACGGTCCCTGCATCGAACCCGGGGCAAGCTGTGTCGCCGGCGAGTGCGTGCCGGACGTGTGCGACCCGGGCTGCGGCTGCGGCGAGATTTGCGTCAACGGCGAGTGCACGGCACTGTGCGACGACCCATCGGCGCAGTGCGGCTGCGGTACTTGCTGCGGCCCCGGCGAGGTGTGCGCCGACCCGGTGAACGGCCTGTGCGGCATTCCGTAGCCACGCCGAGCTCGAGCGGGCGCGCCGCTGGGCCGAGAGCCGACCGACCTCAGGTCTGGCGACCGCGGGCGCGCTCGTAGCCCCCGTGCAGCCACATGCCGGCGAGCATGGCGGCAACGAACACGAGCAGGTCGGGGTCGAGGGCGGCCAGCGAGGCGATGGCCGGGCCCGGGCACAACCCCGACAGCCCCCAGCCAAGGCCGAAGAGCACGGCTCCGGCGAGCAGCGGCTTGTCGACCGCGAAGGCCTCGGGCCAGCGAAACGTCTGCGCCCAAAGCGGGCGACGCAGCCGAACGGCCCAGCGCACCGACAGGGTCGACATGACGACCGCCCCGGCCATCACGAACGCCAGGGTCGGGTCCCATCGGCCAAACACGTCGAGAAAGCCCTGCACGCGCACCGGCTGCAGCATGCCGCCCACGCCGAGCCCCACGGCGAACAAAAACCCCAGGCCAAACGCGACCAGCGGCGTCCTCACGGCATTCTCCCCAGCGCCCGCAGCAAGGCAACCGCCAGCACGCCAGCGCCGATGAAGGTGGGCACGGCAAGCATCGACCGTTTGGAGAATCGGGCCAGGCCGCAAACACCGTGGCCGCTGGTGCAGCCGCTGCCGAGGCGGGGGCCGAAGCCGACGAGCAAACCGGCGACCGCCAGCTGTGCCGTCGGCGCGACCATCGCGTCGGCAACCGCCTCCGGGTAGACCGCGAGCAGCAGCGCGCCGCCGGCAACGAGACCGGCCGCAAAGGCCGCCCGCCAGCTCAGGTCGTCGGTACCGCGGCGCAGCAGGCCGCCGACGATGCCGCTGATGCCCGCAATCCGACCGTTGAGCAGCAACAGCAGGGCCGCCGAGGTACCGATAAGCAAGCCGCCGATCAGGCCGGCCAGCGCCGACGAATACGTGATCTCCATGTCGTCCGTCCAGTCTGGAACGCGCATCGACCGCGCGCTTCGCGTTCCCACGTTAGCCAGGTTCGTGCCACCGGCGCACCATCGCGGATTCGCCAGTTGCGCGCGCTCCGGCTCGACGTCGCGCAGGTGTGTCGCGACAACGTTGCAACAATCGGGCACGCCGGTTTTCGCGAGCTTGCCCCCGCGCCGCCTGGGGAACGAGTCCCCGGATCGGGGTGTAGAGTCTCCAAATAGCTGAAATTAATAGGATTGTAACTTGGGCTCGCCGGCGCTCAGTGCCAGACTGCTGGCCATGACGCGATGGTTTCGCATCCTGATGTTCGCCCTTGTTTTGGCCGCGGCCGGCGCCTGCGGCGACGACAGCATGGACGACGGTGGCTCTGGCGACGGCAGCGGCAGCGGCAGCGGCAGCGGCATGGGCGGCGACGGTGACGGCATGGACGGGACCGGCGGAGGCGGCGGAGGCGGTGGCGGTCCGGGCGCCGATCCCGACTTCGAAGCGCCCACCGACGGCAGCTTTCTGTCGGTCTGCACCCCGGGCGAAGAAGGCACCTGCATGGACGGCTTCTTTTGCTTCGAGTTCAACTCGAAAGGCCCGCACTGCTCGACCGAATGCATTGAGGACGTCGATTGCGCCGAGCCGTCGACGGGCTGCAACGGCATGGGCATCTGCAAGGTCCCGTAGGGGCCCTCGCCATGAAGACCCTGGCTCGAAGCCTGCTTTTCGTCTCGGCGACCGCGGTCGCCGCAAGCCCCGCGTGGGCGCAGGACGAGCCCGCACAGCCAGCGCCGAGCGCGCCTTCAGCCCCGGCGCAGGGCTCGTCCGCGCAGCCCGCCGATCGCGCCCCCGCCAAGCCAGCGCCGAGCGAGCCCGCTGAAGCGAAACAAACCCGGACCGTCGAGACCCGGGGCGCCGACGCCGAGGCCGAGGTCTGGGTCATGGACGACGGCGAAGAAATGCTGTTTCTGCCGGGCGAAGTCGTCGAGGTCTACGGAGAGCGGCCGACCAAGCCCTTCGACCGCGACACCAAACTGCGGCTCACCGGCAAGGAGCTGGCCAAGCGCGGCGTCACCAACCTGGGCCAGGCGCTCGAGCTCGTGCCGGAGCTGCAGGTTCGGCGAAGCGGTCGTGGCGGCGTGCAGGTCAACGTTCGCGGCGCGCGCAAAGCGGGCGTGCGCATCCTGATCGACGGCGTCCCCGTGGACGAGGTCTACTACGGCACCTTCGACATCTCCTCGATCCCCGTCACCGACATCGCGCAGATTCGGGTTTCGACCTCGCCCTCGTCGCCCATCGACGGCGTCGGCGGCCCCGGCGGCGTCATCGAGGTCCACACCATCGACGCGGCCGGCGGAGGCCTGGTCCGGGCCCGCGCCGAAGGTAGCGACCTGCCCTCGGCGGACGTCTCGGCGACCGGTCGCACCAACCTGGGCGCTGGATTCTCGGCCCGAGGCTCGGTGGCCGCGACCGTGGGCATGCAGGAATTCGACATGGCCAACGGCGCCGACTCGATCGACGAGAGTCGCGAAAACGTCAACGGCGCCGTGCGGCTCGAGTGGCGGCGCGGCGAGAGCCGCGTGGTCGCCGACGCGTTCGCCCAGGCGCGCAGCTACGTGGTCCCGCCGGGCACCGAGGGCATGCCCGACATCCTGGTGATCGACGAAGAGATTTCCACGCGCGCCGGCCTGCAGGCCGACGTGGACGCGGGCGCGGTGCGGGTCCAGGCCCGCGCCTACGGCCAGACCCTCTCGCGCAAATCGGCCCGCTACCGCGACCCCAGCCTCACCGACCCGCGCAGTACCGAAGATCTGAGCGGCGATCGCTTTGGCGGCGCCGTGTTGGTGAGCCGCCCCGAGAGCTACCGATTCAACTATGTGGGCTCGTTCACCCTCGACACCGAATCCGCCGACGTGTCGACGGCGTTTTCAACCTCGGGCGGCCGCTCGACGATGGGCGAAGCCGCGGCCGGGGCCCAGTTCGAAGAGGGCGACTGGGCCATCGACGGCGCGGTCGGCCTCGGCATTCCCATCGGCGTCGGCGAAAACCCGTGGCCCGAGGCGAAACTGGCCGTGACCTGGAACCCGGTCGACGCGCTGTCCCTCAAGGTCATCGGCGCCCGCAAGGGCCGTCTGCCCACCCTGCGCGAGCGCTTTCGAACCGACATTGGCAACGACGAGCTGTCGCCGGAACTCTCGACCTTCGGGGAGCTCGAGGTGACGCTCGAGCCCCACGACCGGGTCGAAATCAAGGTCGGCACCTACGTCCGCGACACCGATGGCCAGATTCGTTTCCTCGGCGACGAAAACCGCCTGGTCAACATCGACAACCTCGTGGTCCGCGGGGTCGACACGGCGCTGGTCGTAAGGCCCACGGACCGGTTCACGGTCGGCGCTCACTGGAACTTTCTCGACTCGGATTCGCCGCTGCTCGGCACCAACAGCCTCGACTTCCTGCCGCAAGACCGGGCCGAGCTCTGGGTGGCCGGCGAGCTGGGGCGCTTCGGCGGCCGCGCCCGGGTGCGCTACACCGGCGAGCAGCTCGACCGCAACGAAATCCTCGACAGCTTCACCACCTTCGACTTCTCCGCCTACGCCCGCATTCACCGAACGCTCAACGCGACCCTGCGCGTCGACAACCTCACCGACCGCCGCTACGAGTTCCGCTCCGGCGGCGTGATGGCCCCCGGCCGGGTTGTCTACCTGTCGCTGCAGTCCAACTGGGAGTAGGCGCCGGCCGCGCCGGGGTCGCGCCGCGCCCCGCGGGCTCGAGACCCCGCGCCGCGCAGCGGTCGCAACCGCGCCTTCGAGGCAGCGCTAGTTGTCGTCGCGGTGGACGGTCTCGGGCGAGAACGCGGGGCGGCAAACCGCAATGTAGTCGGCGCCGCCCGGAAACGGGCTGCTGTAGCGGACCCACTCGCCGGCGCGAGCGATAACGGCCTGGCCCGAGTCGACCTTGAGCGAACCGCCTTCGTAATCGACCTGAAGGGCGCCGTCGAGCACCAGGGTGTACTCGTCGAACTCCGGCCGCTGGCCCGGCTCGACCCAGCCCTCGGGCGACGTCATGTGCGCGACCGAAACGCCCTTGGTGCCGGAATTGACGCGGCCGACGTGCTCGCGAATGAGCTTGGGCTTGTTGCCGGCGGCTTCGATGAGGGTCGGCTTCTCAATGAGCTCGGGCATGGGGCGCAAGTAAAATACGATCTGCGGCAATGCGCTAGTTTGCGGCGCCACGGACTCGGGGCCGCCGGGAATTTTTTCGGGCGATCCGCTATTGTCGGTTGGTGGCTCGCCCGCTAGCGAACGGCACTCGCGCCGCGTCGGCCTTTGCCAACGACGACGCCCGGCGCGCGTTCGCCGACGCCATCCGCACCATCGAGGCCGGCAGCGCCGCCGAGGTGGTCGTGTCGGTGCGCCACCACTCGGGGTCATACCTGCACGCCAACCTGCTGATCGGCGTCGCCGTCGCCTTTGCGACCTCGGCCTTCTTGCTGTACGCGCCGTACGAGTTCTCGCTGCTGTCGATCTGGCTGGAGCCGTTCGTTTTCGGCGCTCTTGCGGGGGCCTTCGTGCAGTGGCTGCCGGCCGTGCGGCGCTGGCTGACCCCGAAAAACGGTCGCCGCCACCGGGTCGCCGAGGCGGCCCGCGCCCAGTTCTGCGACAAAGGCGTTCGCATGACCTCGGGACGCACGGGCGTGCTCATCTACGTGTCGCTGCTCGAGCGAATGGTCGAGGTCGTCGCCGATAGCGCGATCAGCGACGCCTTGCCGGAAAGCGCGTGGCGCCGCGCGACCGCCAACCTCGAAGGCGCGCTCGCCGGCGCCCGCGACGGTAGCCCGGTGGCGACCGCGCTAGCCGACCTGGCCGACGACTTCGCCACGTATTTGCCGGCGGCCGACGACGACGTCAACGAGCTGCCCGACGAGGTCCACGTTCCGTGAGCCGGCTCGCGACGGCGCTCGATCGGGTTTTCGGTGGCCGCACGGCACTGGCGCGCGCGACGCTGGCCGCCGCGGCCGCGCTCGTCGTGCTCGCGGGCGTCCTTGCCGGGGTCGACCTGGCCGAGGCTCGCCCGGGCGGCGGCCAGAGCTTTTCCGGCGGCAGCTCGTTCGACGGTGGCGGCGGCGGCGGAGGCGACGGGGGCGCCCACCTGCTCTACTTTCTGGTTCGCCTGATCATCATCTATCCCCAGGTGGGCGTGCCGGTCGCCATCGTCGTCGCGGTGGGCATTGTGATGGCGAAGCGAAAGAACGACAGCCTGTCGGACTGGGACAGCGGCCAGAGCGTCGCCGCCCGCACCCCGCCGCCGGACCTCCGAGCCATTCGCGCCGGCGACCCGGAGTTTTCCTCGGTGCTGTTTTCCGACTTCGTCTATGCGCTGTACGCCCGCGCCCACCAGGCTCGCTCCGAGCCGGGCGGCCTCGACGGGCTGGCGCCGTATCTGTCGCCCTCGGCGCGCGCGGCGCTGGCCCAGCGAGCGCCGGTCGGCGAACCGGTCGCCGGCGTGGTGATCGGCGGCATGCGCTACACGTTCGTCAACGCGCCCGCTGGCGCCGACCCGACCGCCGACGGCAGCGGCGCAGCTTCCACTGTGGGCATCCACTTCGAAAGCAACATGACCGTGGGCCAGCCCGACAGCTGGCGCACCTACTACGTGCGGGAAACGTGGACCCTCAGCCGGCCCGTTGGCGTTCAGTCACTGCCACCGGAAAAAACGACGACCTTCGACTGCCCGAACTGCGGGGCGGTGTTCGAGTCGAGCGATGCCACCACGTGCTCGTACTGCGGCGAAACCGTGGGTGATGGTCGCTTCGGCTGGCAGGTCACCGGCGTGACCCTGCAGTCCATGGAGGCGCGGCCACCCGCGCTCATCTCCCACGCGGCCGAGCGCGGCAGCAACCTCGACACCGTCTACGACCCACGCCTGCAGACCGGCCTGGCCAGCCTGCAGGCCGACGACCCGGAGCTCACCAACGAGACGCTCTTGCCCCGGCTGATCCTCATCCACGACGAACTCAACGCGGCGTGGAGCGAGCTCGACCTGGTGCGCGCGCGGCCGTTCGTGAGCGACGGGCTGTACAACTACCTGATGTACTACGTGCGCGCCTACGAGCAAGAAGGCCTGCGCAACGTCCACCGCGACCCGCAAATCCTCCGCTGGGTCATCGCCAAGGTCGACCGCGACAAGCACTACGATGCCATCACGGTTCGCATTTGGGGCGAGGGCCTCGACTACACCGTCGAGAGTGCAAGCGGCAAGATCGTGGGCGGCAGCGACCGACGCGTGCGCGCGTACAGCGAATACTGGACCATCGTGCGCGGCGCCGAGGTCCGGGGCGGCCCGCGCGCCGACAAGCAGTGCCCCAACTGCGGCGCCGAACTCAAGATCAGCATGGCTGGCGTGTGCGAATACTGCAGCGCGCACATCACGTCGGGCGAATTCGACTGGGTGCTGTCGAAGATCGAGCAAGATGAGGCCTATCGCGGCTAGCCAACGACAATGCCCGCCCGCGGATCTCGCTGCGCACGGCCGCGAGATTGGGCTAAGGTAGCGGCGCCTTGGAAGCCGTTTTCATCCTCCTCGCGATCTTTGCGCCCTGGCTCTACTGGCTCAAACGCCGCTTCGACCTTCGCGAGCTCGAGGCCGGCAAACACCTCGAGGCCAAAAAGCAGCTGGCTGCGGCCACCGAGGAAAACCAGCTCCTGGCCGAGCGGGTCGCCAACCTCGAGACCATCGTCACCAGCGTCGACTACGAGCTCAACCTGCGCCTGGCCCGGCTCACGGCCGAGCAAAGCCGGCTTGCCCTCGCCGTGCCCGAGTCGGCGCCCGCCGCTCGACTGCAGGTGGTGCCGAACGCAGGCGACAGCAGCGACGTTCCCAGAGAAGGTGCAGCCACCGCGCCGACGGCCGCGAATGGTCCCGTGGCGACCGCCAAAACATCACCGGCCCTCGGCGGGGCCGGCGACGGCCTCGGCGAGCTCGGCATCGGCCAGCTGCTGGCCGGCCGCTACAAGGTCGAGCGGCCACTTGGGCGCGGCGGCATGGGCGCCGTGTATCTGGCCCACGACTCGGTGCTGGGCGAGCTCATCGCGCTCAAGGTGATTTCGTCGGCGTGGGGTGCCGACCCGGGGCAGATTTCCGACCGCTTTCGCCGCGAGGCTTCGGCGGCCCGAAAGGTCTCGCACCGCAACGTCATTCGCATTCACGACCTCGGTGAGACCGAAGGGCTGCTGTTCATGTCGATGGAGTACTTTCCCGGCAAGACCCTCGCCGAGCTGGTGGCCCGGCGCGGGCCGCTGTCGGGTGGCGACCTGCGCGACATCCTCGGCCAGGTCTGCGACGGCCTCGAGGCGGCCCACACCGCCGGGGTCATTCACCGCGACCTCAAGCCCGGCAACGTGCTCGTCGGCGAGCGACACTCGGTCAAGCTCATCGACTTCGGCCTGGCCACGGCGACGTTCTTTCAGGGCATGACCGCGACGGGCCTGTCGCTCGGCACGCCCGAGTACATGTCTCCCGAACAGGTTCGCGGACGGCCGACCGACTCGCGCAGTGACATCTACTCGCTGGGCGCGCTGCTCTATCACGTCACCACCGGCCGGCCGCCGTTCTCCGGCGACTCGCCCATCGCCGTCGGCTTTGCCCACTGTTCGCAAGAGCCAACCCCGCCGCGCGCGATTCGCAGCGACCTGTCCGAAGCCCTCGACGCCGCCATCGTAGGCGCCCTGGCCAAAGAACCAAACGCGCGCCCGACCCTCGCCGAGCTGCGAGCCGCGCTGTAGATAGCGCCGGGCCGTGGACCGGCGCGCGCCCCGACGACACCTCGGCCGTGCCCAAAACGGCGGCCGCCGCTAGCGGCCTGCTTCTACGATCACGCGCCCGCCGCTCACGACCAGCCACGGCCGTCGCAGGTGACCGATGTCTACCCGCGGGTCGTCGCGGACGACGACGATGTCGGCCCGCTTGCCCGCCGCGATCGTCCCCGTATCCGCGAGCTGCAGAGCCCGCGCCGCGTTGACGGTTGCGGCCGCAATCGCCTCGATTGGTGACAGGCCGCCGTGCTCGACGAGCAACTCGAGCTCGCGAAAAATGGCGGGCTCACCGTTTGCGCCGATCATCCCGTCGCTACCGGCGACTAGCTCAACCCCTGCCTCTCGGGCGCGCCGGGTCACCGCGTAGGTCCACGCTACCAGCGGCGCTTCGGGTCCGCGTTTCTCGGTCACCGCAAGCGTTGGCTCGAGCAAGACGCCGTTGCGGGCCATGGCTTCAAGCACCGCGTCAATGGCCGGTGCGTCGACGGGGGGCAGAGGACCGGCCAACGCTGGCCGACTCTCGCGATAGCTGCGCGGCATTTGCTCCGAACCGGCGAACGCCAGCAGTGCCGCGTGAGACAGGCACGTGACGCCCGCCGCGACCAGCTCGGCAGGCCCGGCGGGAAAGACCGCAGCGTGGGTCCACACCGGCAGGCCTTGCGCTTTGGCCGCGGCCGTTACCGCAGCCGTCGTTCGCGTAGACAGGTCGGCGTAGAGCTTGATGCCGTGGGCGCCGACCGCCTTCGCAGCATTGACCAGGTCCTCAGCGTGCTCGGGGTCGGCAATGGCCCGAGCCCAGGGTGCCCGGCCGGGCTCATGGGGCGACGACACCGCCGCCACGCGCGGGTCCGAGAAAAACCCGGGGCCGGCGATGAGTCCGGCCAGGCGAATTCGGGGCGACACCAGCTGGCCGCTTTCGGCCCGAGCCGCCAGCGCCGAAAGCGTGGGCGCATGGCCCGCCATGTCGCGCACCGTGGTAACGCCACGGCGGGCCGCGATGGCCAGCGCCGCCTCGATCTCGCCGGCGCCTTGTCCGCGGGTCAAGTGTACGTGAGCGTCGATCAGTCCGGGCAGCGCGAACATGCCCCGCGCGTCGATTACGCGCGCGTCGTCGAGCCGGGCGTCGGCCGGGCGCTCGGCACCGGGCCAGATGGATTCGATTGTGCCGTCGCGAATGACCAGCGTGGCCTGGACCGGGGGAGCGACGGTTCCGGTAAACACCATCGCTCCCTCGATCACCACGCCGCCGGGCGTCGGCACCTCACCCGAAGCCGGATTGCCCGCCCGCGACTCCGGGCGCGAACAGGCGGTCGTCAGAACGATCAGAAGAAGCGAAACCAACCACAGGCGCTGCATGCAAACACCCTAGGGCGCGGGCCCGTCTCGGTATTGAACGTTTGCAACCTCGCCGACTACGAGCGTCCTGAGCCGGACGCCGAGCGCCGCCAACGCCCCGGCGTAGTCCCCATCCAGCGGCGAAACACCCGGGTAAAGTGGGCTTGATCCGAGAACCCCGTCGAGGCCGCGACGTCGGCGAGCTCAGCCCCGGTCGCCAGCAACGCGCAGGCCCGCGACAACTGGGCGCGACGCCGATACTCGCCTACAGAGCAGCCGTGCGCGGCTCGAAAACACCGAGCGGCGTAGGTAGGGTGCGCGTCCGCGTCGGCGGCCACGTCTCGCAGGGTCATGCTGGCGTCCGGGTCCTCGTGCAAACGCTCGCGCATGCGACGGACCCACGGCGCCGAGGGGGCCGCGCGGGCGCGCGCGCGGTCGACGGCTCGGTCGACGAACTCGTGAGCCAACAGCTCGACATCGAGAGCGCCTCCGTGGTCGTCGGCCGTGAACGCCGCGTACAGTTTCCAGATCAGCAGCGAGCTCCACGCCTCGTCTAGATCGGGTTCCTGGTTGGCGAGCAGATCGTACGCCCCGTGCCCACGCCAGCTGTCGCTGAACAAAACGAGCACCAGCCGCGATCCTCCCGGACCAAACGACACGTAATGCATGTCGTCGAGGCCGCGGAACGACACGTTGGCGGTGCCGATCCGTCGCTCGACGCCGCGCATCGTCTCGCGGTAGTACCCGCGCACGGGAAAACGAAACCGCAGGCCGCCCACGCCCCCGTGCCAGCCGCGCATGGCGGCGGTGTAGTCGATCTCGGTCACGCGAAGACCCGCGACCACGAGCTGTCGACGTCGGTCTCCTTTGAACGTCGGCAGCTGAGCTCCAGGCATCGCCGTTCAGCCTAGCAGGGACCGGTAGGCCCGCCGGTACAGCGCCCTCATCGCGCCGGACGAACGCCGACGGCGTTCGAAAAAGGCGGCCATACCGTCGCTTCCGCGACGTTGGGTGACTTTGCACTGCTGGGCACGCCGTCGGATCCTGGCTACTCTTCGCAGTAGTAAGGCCACACGGCTGAGAGCAAAGGGGGACAGTGATGGATTTGACCGCCAGTTTCAACGACACGGCGCGACTCGAAGCGCTCGCTCGCTACCAGATCCTTGACACGCCCCCCGAGGAACAGTTCGACGACATCACGCAGCTGTGCGCTGACAGCCTGAACGTGCCCATCGCCCTGGTGAGCCTGGTCGACCGGGACCGCCAGTGGTTCAAGGCGCGGGTGGGGGTCGACGTCGACGAAGTCCGTCGCAGCATCGCCATTTGCGACCACACGATTCGCCAGCGCGGTGCGTTCGTCATCGAGGACGCGGCCGCCGACGCCCGGTTTGCCGACAACCCGCTCGTCCACTCGGGCCCGCGCTTCCGCTTCTACGCCGGCATGCCCATCCGCAGCTCCGACGGCCACGCCCTGGGCACGCTGTGCGCCATCGACCGAGAGCCGCGGCGCCTGTCGGCCGCCGAGCTGTCCATGCTCGAACGCCTCGCCCGACAGGTCGAAGTGGAGCTAGAGCTCCGCCGCAGCGACCGCGCGCTGCGGGCGGTGCTCGCCGACGAGCGGTCGCGTCAGCGAAACAAGGCCACGTTGGCGGCCATGGTGGTGCACGACTTGCGCAGCCCGCTCACCGGGATTGCGCTCAGCGCGGTGGCCGGGCTGGAGCTTTCGCCGGCGTCGGCGCCCGACTACTTGCGCTTCATCTCGGAGGCGGCGTCGCGCGCGCAAGAAATGCTGACCAACGCCCTGGACCTGTGCCTGTCCGAGTACGACGACCTGCAGGTTTGCGCTGTCGACACCACGTGCGCCGCCCTGCTCGACGAAGCCGCACGGCAGGTCATGCCCCAGGCGCTCGACCGAAACGTGGCGCTGGCGGTCGACGCCGAGGACATCGCGCTGTCGGCCGACGCCGACCTTTTGCGGCGGGCCCTGGTCAACGTGTTGGAGAACGCCATTCGGGTGGCGCCGCCGGGAACCCGCGTGTCGTGTACGGCGCGAACGAGCGACACCGGCGGCGCAATCCTTGCCGTCGCCGACCAGGGCCCGGGCATCAGCGACGCCGACAAAGCGCGGGTGCTGGCACCGCTGCAGCGCGGACCCAGTGAAAACCAGGGCTCGCGCGGGCTGGGCCTCACCTTCTGCGCGACGGCGGCCAAAGCCCACGGCGGTTCGCTGCGCATCGAGGACAACGCCCCGACGGGAACGCGAGTGGTTCTCGAACTGCCGCGGGAACCAGGTCCGCGCGCCGTGTCGTAGACGGGTTGGCCGCTTCCGACGGCCCGCGCCTTGGTCCGACGGGGCCGGTAGCGCGAGCGAGTGTTCCCTCGTGTGCGGCACCGTCGCGCGGTACTCTCGACCTCGTGTTGGGGGACGGGCGACGGAGAGCGCACCATGGGGTGGATAGCGGACTTTGACGACGAACCACGTCTCGAAGCGCTCGACCGCTGCGGGTTGCTCGACACGCCGCCCGAGTCGGCGTTCGACAACGTAACGGCCCTGTGCGCCGACCTGCTCGACGTGCCCATTGCGCTGGTGAGCCTGGTCGACCGCGACCGACAGTGGTTCAAGTCCCGGGTCGGCCTCGACGCCACGGAGACGGCGCGCAGCGTTGCCTTCTGTGACCACGCCATTCGCCGGCGCGAAATCCTGGTGGTCGAAGACGCGACCGCCGACGCCCGCTTCGCCGACAACCCGCTCGTCACCGACGGGCCCCGCATTCGCTTCTACGCCGGCGTGCCCCTGCGCACCGCCGACGGCCATGCGCTCGGAACCCTCTGCGCCATCGACCGGCGACCGCGCACGCTGTCGGCCGCCGACAGGCGACTGCTCGAGCAGCTTGCGCATCAAGTGGAACTCGAGATCGAGCTGCGGCGCCGCGACGCGGCCCTGCGCGGGGCCCTCGACCGCGAGCGCAACAAGCAGCGCAACAAAGAGCTCCTGGCCGCCATGGCCGTGCACGATCTCCGCAGCCCGCTCACCGGCATCGCCCTGAGCGCCATCGCCAGCCTGGACCAGGATCTGACAGCCACGCACCAGAACCTTCACTTCATCGCCGAAGCCGCGCGCCGCGCTCAGGGCATGCTGTCCAACTTGCTCGACCTGTGCCTGTCCCAGCTCGACGGCCTGGAGACGCGCCCGGTCCGCTTGTCGACGGCGTTTCTGGTCGAAGACGTCGTTAGCTCCGTCCGTCCCTTTGCCGAAGCCAACGACGTCGCTATCGCAACCGACGCCGCCCACGTGACCATCGACGGCGACCCCGATCTGCTGCGCCGGGCGTTGATCAACATCGTCGAGAACGCGCTGCGCGCGGCTCCGCGCGGGTCGAGCGTGCGGTGCGACTGCGCGCTGGGCCCCGGCGGCGGAGCCGTCATCGCCGTTGCCGACCGCGGCCCGGGCATTGCCGATGCCGACAAAGAGCGGGTGCTGGCGCCCCTCGAACAAGGGCCCAGCGAGTCCCAGGGGTCGCGCGGATTGGGCCTGGCGTTTTGCGCCAGCGCCGTGGCCGCCCACGGCGGCACCGTGCGCGTCGAGGACAATCAGCCGCGCGGTACGCGCATCGTCATCGAGCTGCCACCGGCTCACTCGTAGCGCAGCGCCTGGGCGCCTTAGAGCTCGAACGCCAGCTGCTTGCCGCTGGCGTCACCGTCGATGCCGTCGGGGCCGTCGGGCCGGGCCGCCGGCTCCCACGGGTACCGCGGCTCGCTCGGCTCGGCAAAGTCGCGCCGCGAGCACACGATGCCGAACTGCCGCACGTGGGGGACGAGCTGGTCCCACTGGTGCACGCAGGGCTCCTGGGGCCGCGGGTCGGCAACGAACGCGCGACGGGGCGACTGGCCGTAGCCGTAGAGAACGATCCAGTGCTCGAGCGGATAGTGGTAGGCGATCACGAGCTTGCCGTTGTCGACCGATTGGCGCAGGCGGGCAAAGTCGAAGTCGTAGCGGGCGTTCACCGACAGCCCGGCGTCGCGCAGCGCGCGGATGAGCGCGGTTTGTCGGGTCCCGTCCCGCGTCGTGCCGAGCCCCTCGTACAGCTCGCGCCCCAGGATATCGGCGCCAAAGTACCGAAGAACCATGAGGGCGCAGGTGTACCCACACGTGTAGCCGCGCACCTGCCGATAGCCTGGAATGAACAAAGCCCGGGCGGAGGGGTCGTCCACCGGGAGCGCCACGCGGAACCTGGGCGCGAAGTGGGGCGCGAAGCGCACGGTTTCAGTATACGGCGCCCTCTGAAAACCCCTAGCAAAACGGTCTAAACGCCTGAAAACGCGAATATTCCACAGGTATTGGAACGTGATAGTCTGCGCCGAGCCCACCCACCGGAGGATCCCCCCCATGCGATCTGTACTTGCTTCATTCGCGCTCGCGCTGGCCGCCTGCGCGTCGTCTACCCCCGCCGCACCGACGGACCCCGCGCAAACCGAGACGGCTGTGGCCGCGGAAAGCCCCGACGCCGAGGTCGCCGTGGCGGATTCTGCCGCGCCGCCGGCGTCCGCCGGCAACTTCTCGTTCCTCGACGAGCCGGGGGTGCCGCTGGAGCAGGTCGGCCTGGTGGCGGCCGACATGAACGCCGACGCCGATCCGTGCGTGGACTTCTACGAGTTCGCCTGCGGCGGCTGGCTCGAAAAAACCGAGATCCCCGCGGACCGGTCTCGCACCGGGCGCTTCACCGAGATTCAAGACCGCAACCAGCAGGAACTCAAGCGCATCCTCGAGCAGGCCGCGACCAACAAGGGCAGCCGCATCGGCCAGTTCTACTCGGCCTGCATGGATGAAGAGGCCATCGAAAAGCAGGGCCTGGACGGCATCGCGCCGCTGCTCAAGAAGGTCCGCCGGGTCAAGACGCCCGCCCAGATCTCGGCCGCCATCGCCGAGCTGCACAAAAACGGTCTCAACCCGGTGTTCAGCATCGACGTCGACTTCGACTTCAAAGACACCAGCAAAGTGATCGCGTACCTCTACCAGGGAGGCCTGGGCCTGCCGACGCGCGACTACTACTTCGACGACGACAAAGCGCCGATTCGCGAGGCCTACAAGACGTACATCACCAACACGATGAAGCTGCTCGGCAAGAGCGACACCGACGCGGCCCAGGCCGCCGACGACGTCATGGCCATCGACACGGCCCTGGCCGAGGTTTCGAAAACTCCGATCGAAATGCGCAACGTCCAGGGCCTGTACAACCCGGTCGACCGCAAGCAGCTCGCCAAGCTGGCGCCGACGTTCGACTGGAAACGTTTCTACCGAACCCTGCGCGCTCCCCAGATGAAGGCCATGTCGGTGACGTCCAAGGAGTTCTTCGAGGGCTTTAACGCGGCGCTCACGTCGCAGCCGGCGCGAGCCTGGCGGCACTACCTGGAGTGGGACGTCCTGTCGTTCTTCGGCAACCGCCTGCCCAAAGCCTACGCCGACGAGGCCTTCAAGTTCACGCAGGTCCTCACGGGTCAAAAAGAGCGCCGCGCGCGCTGGAAGCGCTGCGTGGCCGCCACCGACGCCGCCATGCCCGACGACCTCGGGCGCTCGTTCGTCGAGACCATGTTCCCGGGCAACGCCAAGAACGCGGCGGAGCAGATGGTCTTCGGCATCAGCGACGCGTTCAAGGAGTCGGTCGCCTCGTACGCGTGGATGGACGACGCCACCAAAGCCAAGGCCATCGAAAAGCGCGAGATGATGGCCTACCTCATCGGCTACCCCGACCGGTGGCGCGATCACCGCTTCAAGGTCGGCACCAACTACGCCGCCAACTCGCTTGCCGCCTTTGCCGAGGACCGCGCGTACAAGCTCGCCAAGCTCGGCAAGCCCGCCGACCGCACCGAATGGGGCATGAGCGCGCCGACGGTCAACGCCTACTACCACCCGCTCAAGAACCACATGGTCTTTCCGGCCGGTATCCTGCAGCGGCCGTTCTACGACTCGAGCGCATCGGTTGCCGTCAACCTCGGCGGCATGGGCATGATCGTGGGCCACGAACTCACCCACGGCTTCGACGACCAGGGCGCGCAGTTCGCCGGTGACGGCACGGCCACCAACTGGTGGACCGAGGAGGCGAGCAAGAACTTCGAGGCCAAAGGGCAGTGCGTGATCGACCAGTACTCGAAGTACGAGCCTCTGCCGGGTGTGAATCTCAAGGGCGAGCTCACCCTCGGCGAGAACATTGCCGACATGGGCGGGGTCAAGCTGTCGTTCATGGCCTACCGCGCCCTGCGCGCCGGCCAGGAACCGGTCGTCGCCGGCGGGCTCACCGAAGACCAGCAGTTCTTCGTGGCCCTGGGCCAGGCCTGGTGCGCCAAGAGCACCGACCGCATGGCCCGGCTGCTGGTCGAAAACGACCCGCACTCGCCGCCGCGGTTCCGCGTCAACGGCAGCCTGTCCAACAGCCCCGAATTCGCCGAGGCTTTCTCGTGCAACGTCGGCGCGCCCATGCGGCCCGCCAACACCTGCTCGGTCTGGTAGCGGGCCCGGCGCCTGGCGATTCGCAGCCAGGCCTTCATCGAACCAAAGCTCCACGAGGGTCGGCACTCCCGGCCCTCGTGGCCGTTTCGGTGCCCGAGTGCCTGCAGCCGACGGCCGCAACCTCGCGACAACGCGAGGACGGCGGGAGACTCGACGACAGAAGTTGACACTCGCGCCGCGCGCGAGCGTGCTCTACCGTAGGCTAGGTAGAGACTGCGTCCCACCTGGGAGGGGAAGAAACACATGTCCATTGAACTCCGCCGTTTTCCGCGGGTCGCGTACCGCGCGCCGGGCGAGCTCGAGCTGCACAGCCGGCATCTCGACGATTCGTCCGAGACGATTCGCATTCCGGTCGAGCTGTCGTCGATGTCCTGCGACGGCGTGGGACTGAGCGTGGCTGACCAATCGAACCTCATCCCGGGCAGCCAGGTGACCCTGAGCTTCGTCGTCGAAGATGGCGAGATCGAGCTACCGGCCCGAGTCGTGTGGGCCGCCGGTGCTCGGGCGGGCCTGCGCCTGCGCCTGGCCCGCGCCGATGCCGACGCCCGGCAAACCTTTGCCAACTGGATCGTTCCGCTCACCAACAAGACCGCGCGCAACTAGCGGGCTCCGTCCGGCCGCGGCGCATTCTGCGAGCCCGCCGTCGCTGACCGCGGACACCGAAGGCGGCTCGACGCGCGCTTCGGCCCCGTCTTCGACGCGGTGAACGCGGCCAGGCGGACGCATCGGGGCCCCGGCGGGTGGCAAAGGCGCAGGCGGCGGCGTACTTTCCCCCCATGAGTGAGGTAGCAAACACGTCCGCCGGGGTGGAGCGCGTGCTCGGTTGGTCAGCGGCTGGGGCCGGCCTCGGCCTGGCCGGCGGCTCTGTCCTTTTCGCCCGCTTTGCGGAGACCCCCTGGCCCCTGGTGAGCGGCGCGATTCTCCTGGTAGTGGGAGTCGGCCTGGGCTTCGCCGCCTTCGTTCGGGACGGCGGCCTGAATGCCGACGACGACAAAGACTCCAAGGACGACCAAGACCGCACCTGGGACGACAACCCGCCCCCCTACTTCGCCGCCCTCGGCAGCATTCTTACCTTTGCCCTCGTCTTTGGCGTCATGGCGGGGATGTCGACCCG
>Ga0207422_1000563_pt1 | contig 108204 bp, 91 predicted proteins | sample MarCyaLeptolynsp_FD_187757 | JGI IMG/M metagenome (GOLD analysis project Ga0207422, IMG submission 187757) | Marine cyanobacterial communities from Panama - species 1 Leptolyngbya sp. (SPAdes) | ecosystem: Environmental > Aquatic > Marine > Unclassified | place: Panama: Panama City | collected...
TCCATTCACATTATCGATATCCGTCACACTGTGAAAGGCTTGCTTCGAGCGAAGAAATTCGTGACGGCCGTCGTTTCGGGCGGGCAGGACATCCTGTTCGTCGGAACCAAACGACAGGCCCGCGATGCCGTGGCAAAGCATGCCGACCGCGTAGGAATGCACTACGTGAACGAGCGGTGGTTGGGCGGTACCCTCACCAACTTTAAGACGATTCGTTCGCGCCTCGGCCGGCTCGAGCATTTGGAAGAGCTCGAAAAGACCGGCGATTTGAAGAAGTACGGGAAGAAAGAACAATCCCGCGCAAATCGCGAACGCGAAAAAATTGAGCGTAACCTTGGCGGCATCCGGAACATGCACAAGCTGCCCGGCGCCTTGATGATCATTGACATTAAGCGCGAGCACATCGCCGTCAAAGAAGCAGCCAAGCTCGGCATCCCCACGATCTGTCTCGTCGATACCGACAGCGATCCGGATGGTGCCGACATTCTGATCCCGGGTAATGACGACGCCATGCGCGGCATCGAATTGATCATGATGCAATTGGCCGATGCAGTTGAAGTCGGCAAGCGCACGCGCAAGGTCGAAAAGGACGACGGCGGCGAACAATCCGCTGGTGGTCCGGGGCATCGACGCCGCTCGCGTCGCGCTTCGACGTCGCAGATGGCCGAACAACAGGCATCCGACGATAAGCCGAGCCCTTCGGGTGATGGTGAGTCGGCGGCCGGTGCGGTCCCGAAGCCCACGATTGAACCGGTCGAGCAAGCCTCGTCGGCATCGAACGGCTAATTCCCACGATGATCTCAGCGTCGCCGCCGCACGGGCGGCGACGCTTTCATTCCACCCGTAGCAATTGACGTAAAACCGCTTAAGATGGCGGTCGAGATAGCGGTGCGCTGCAACGCACCGAAAAACTGACGAATCACAGCACTTAGAAACCGGCAGCAGGGAGAGATTTCGACAATGGCAGCAATTACCGCCCAGCAGGTACAGAAGCTTCGCGAGAAGACCGGCCTGGCCATGATGGATGTGAAGAAGGCCCTCGTGGAAGCGTCGGGCGATGAAGGCGGGGCGTTGGAAATCCTGCGCAAGAAGTTCGCCGACAAGATGGTCGAACGCGGCGATCGCGAAGTCGCCAACGGTCGCATCGGCGTCTATGCCGACGACAAGTGCGCGGCCATGTGCGAACTGCGCTGCGAGACGGACTTCGTGGCCACCAATAACGACTTCAAGGCGATTGCCGACGCGCTGGCCAAACAGTGTGCCACGACCGGCATCACTGACCCGGAAGAGATCAAGAATACGAACATGGATGGCGGTCAGTCGGTTCAGGAATTCATGACTGACGCGTTCGGCAAGATCAAGGAAAACATCCAGATCAAGCGATTTGCACGCCTCGAAGGTGCCGGTGCGGTGTACGTGCACCACAACGGTCAGTCGGCTGCTGCGATTACGGGCACGGCCGATCCGGGCGATGCCGGTCGCAAGATTTGTATGCACATCACGTCGGCTGTCGTGTTGGATGGTCGCGTGCGTGAAGACGTCGATGCGTCGGTCGCCGCCGAAGCCAAGGCAAAGGCCGCCGAAGAAGCCGCTGGCAAACCGCAGGAAATCATCGACAAGATCGTCGATGGTAAGATGGACAAGTGGTTTGCCGAGCGCGTGTTGGTTGAACAGCCGTTCGTAATGGACGACAAGAAGAGCGTCGGCGAGTTCGGCAAGGAAAACGGTTTTGAAATCACCGGCTACAAGAAGTTTGAAGTTGGTGAAATAACCGAATAGACATTTTTCAAGCCGCTTACGGGCGGCTTTTTTTATGCGCGGTGAGTTGAGGGTTTGAGGGTGTGCGTAAGGGGTAACACCGGTTGCAAACCGGTGCCACAGCGCAGACCTGAATCACAGTTCGGATCAGAGCCGCGCCAGTAAGGAAGCGGTAACCGTAAGACGTCTCGGGGTGGTTGATACGCAAGTAACCGTAGTTGAACGCAAGCTAGTAGGGTGCATCCCTCGACGCACCAATACGTGATTCGCAAGCCAACCGTTGTGCATCAAGGGATGTACCCTACGAAGATCACCGGTTGCAAACCGGTGCCACAGCGCGGGGATGAAGATCACCGGTTACAAACCGGTGCCACAGCGCAGATGAGTACCAAAGCGCAGCAGGACGCCACAGCGCGACGAAAATCGAAATCGACACTAACATGACGACCATGGCGAAAAAGAAAACCAGCAGCAAATCGACCAAGCCGCACTTCGAACGTGTGCTTCTTAAAGTTTCGGGTGAAGGCCTCGGCAAACCCGGTGAGACCGGCATCGACGGCGAAGCATTGCAACGCATCGCACAAGAAATTGTCAGCGTCGCAGAGATCGGCGTTGAAGTCGCTGTCGTCGTCGGCGGTGGAAACTTCCTGCGCGGCGCGACGGTCGCATCCGAGTCGCGCATTCAAGAAGCCACGGCGCACTATATGGGCATGCTCGCCACGGTCATCAACGCACTGGCTTTGCAGGATGTCATCGAAGACATGGGCCAACCGGTGCGCGTGCAATCTGCGATCAGTATTCACAGTGCTTGCGAGACCTTTATTCGTCGCCGCTGCATTCGGCATCTGGAAAAAGGCCGCGTAGTGATCTTGGCTGCGGGCACCGGGCGACCGTTTGTGACGACGGATACGGCGGCGGCCTTGGCGGCCGTCGAACTGCACGCCGATGTGCTCTGCAAAGCGACCAAGGTCGACGGCGTGTACACAGCCGACCCGATGAAGGATAAAGATGCGAAATTGCTCACGTCGCTTGGGTACAATGAAGTAATCGACAACCGCCTGAAGGTGATGGACGTTTCGGCAGTCGATATGTGCCAACGCCATGCGGTGCCGATTTTGGTGTTCAACCTCATGACGGCGGGCAACATGAAGAAGGCCGTGACGGGCAAGCGGGTCGGCACGCGGATTGATGAATAGGCTCTATGACTTCTAATTCTGCAAAGTCTCTGTTTGATTTCGCGCCCGCCGACTTGGGTGAATCTCTCAAAGCACAAGGCGAACCCGCTTACCGCAGCAAGCAAATCCTGGAATGGGCTTTCGAGCGCGGCGTATCGTCTTACGACGAGATGACCAATCTCTCCAAGCCTTTGCGCGAAAAGCTTAAAGATTCGCTACCGTTCTATCAGAGCACGACCATTCGTCGGGCCGCGTCGGAAGATGGCACTGTCAAGTTGTTGGTGCGCTGGCCCGACCAGACGACCAGCGAGTGCGTGATGATTCCGACGGACACGCATAAGACTGCGTGTATCAGTTCGCAAGTCGGCTGCCCCGTCGGCTGTCGCTTCTGTGCAAGCGGGCTCGATGGTTTGCAGCGCAACCTGACGACGGGAGAAATTGTCGAACAAGCGATGCTGGCACGGCGCGAAGCCGAAGCCGCCGGTGGTCGTCTTAGTAACATCGTGTTTATGGGTTTGGGCGAGCCATTCGCGAATTACGACAACGTGGTTCGCGCGATTCGGACGATCAACGCCGGCTGGGGTATGAACATCGGCGCGCGTAAGATCACGGTTAGCACCGTGGGCGTGCCGAAGGGCATTCGCAAACTGGCCGACGAAGGGTTGCAGCTAAATCTGGCGCTGTCGCTGCATGCGCCGGACGACGATCTACGTGCCGAACTCATCCCGTGGGCCGAACGCATCACGATCAAAGAACTGATCGACGCGTGTCGTTACTACTTCCTGCAAACAGGCCGCGAGATCACGCTCGAATACACGCTGCTAGCGGGTATCAACGACACGCCCGCGCAGGCAACCAAGCTTGCGCACTTTGCCCAGAAGGTACGTTGCAATGTTAATCTCCTGCGCTACAACCCGGTGGACACGTTGCCGTACGAACGACCGAACGCGAATGATGCATTTCTGTTTCAAAAGCGGCTTAAGAGCTTGGGCGTGAACGCGCATCTTCGGAAAAGTCGCGGTCGCGACATCGACGCCGCCTGCGGTCAGCTTCGCCGCCGCGAGATGCAGGGCGACAACACCGCGCCGGGCATGTCGTTGCCGCTGTTGGACGGATGATCGCGCTCGGCACGCTTGTGCAGATAGTTGCGGGTGATATTCATGCGGCCATAGGCCGCGGCTCTGCCTGATTCGCGCCATCCTGTCTTGTTTTTTATTTAATTGACGCAGGCTAAGGGAAATACTTCCGTCGGGTTAAATCGCGCAAGAAGGCCGCACGTTTTCGATAATGGCGCGGCGTGAGTTTGCGTTAAAATAGCCCACGATGGATACGCGCCATTTCCATAAACATCTTTTTGACCGTGCACGTGCGTTGTTCAGCGAAGAACGCACGATCGTACTCGCCGTATCGGGTGGTGCCGATTCGATGGCGCTGCTGCACGGGTTGGCGCGCGTCAACGAGTTGCGCAATTGCAACTGGCAGTTGCACGTGGCCCATCTCGATCACGGCGTGCCGCATAATGCAACGGCCATGTGCGACTTCGTCGGCGAACACGCGCGATCGCTCGGCTTACCGTTTCATCGAGCGTTTATCGATGTGCCGCGCCTTTCTCGTGATACCGGTGAGTCGATCGAAGAAGCCGGCCGCAAGGCACGATATCAATTCCTGTCGTCAATTTGCGAGAAGGTAGATTCCAAACGGTTAGTCACCGCCCATCATGCCGAAGACCAAGCCGAGACGGTCTTGTTTCGATTGTTGCGCGGTACAGGATTGCGCGGGCTGCGCGGCATGCGTGCCGAACGCCCTCTGTTCGACGGTAGCGATGTGATGTTGGTGCGACCGATGCTGGGGCTACGCCGCGCCGATGGCGCTTCATACCTTCAAACGCGCCAAATCTCTTTCATGCATGATGATACCAACGACGACATTACCGCCGGTCGCCGCAATTACATTCGGCACGTGCTGATGCCAGATGTTGCGAAGCACGTGAATCCACAAACCGTGACCGCGCTTGGGCGCATCGCCGAACAGCAAGCCATTGCATGGGATTACCTGCAACAACAAATCGACGACGCCTGGCAAGACGTATGCATCGAACAGAACGCGATGCATGTCAGCCTCGACGCAGTCCATCTTTCCGACTTGCACCCATGGTTGATCGATGCGTTGTTGCACCGAGCGGCGATTGACGTCGCAACTGGCCAGAAGACGATCGACGCCGACGCGATCGAGCGTTGCCGTCTGTTGCTACAGGACGCCCAGCCGCGCACCGTCGAACTTGGCGGAGCCGCCACGGCGCATCGCCGTGGACGTTTTATCGAATTCCGGGGTGCGGACGAAGCATTGCGTGCCAACGCGACGATTAGCGCTGCAAGAACTGACGCCGCGAGTTCGAACGCGTGACGAACCTCAAGCGCAACTTGACGATGATCTTCATCTTGGCCGCGTTGCTGCGCGTGATACTGCTCGCTTACGCCGCGATGCATCCGCAACGCTTCGACTTTCCGGATTCACACCGTTACGTCACAGTCGCGCGGAACATCGCCGCCGGTAACGGGCCGGTGCAGGCGCGCGATGTGTTTGCAGGCACCGACCCGGCGTATCCCGGCATGTTGGCTGTCGGCATCTATTTCGGCTGTAACTCCGACGCGGATGTTATGAATGTTGGACGCGTGATCAATGCCATTGCGGCCTTGATTGCCGTATGGTTTTGCTTTGCCATCGGACGGCAAATGTTTAACGAACGCGTGGGCTTGTTGGCTGCGGCGTGGTGTGCCGTCGATCCAATTTTGCTGTATTTCAACGCGTTGGTGCTTACCGAGTTGCCGTATATCGCGCTGCTGTTGGGCGCATTGCACGCCATCTTGCGCTATCGCGAAACGCACCAAGCCCAATGGGCATGGTTGGCTGGGGCGTTGATCGGCTTGGGCGCGCTGACGCGAAGCAGTGGCTTGTTACTATTCGTTCCGTACCTGTTGTTGATTTTTTTCCTGCCACCAGTCACGACAGCTGAGCGCGACAAGCATCGAATGCGGCGGCCGCGCGCGGCGGCGTTATTTGTCTTCGGCATGATGCTCGTTCTGTTTCCGACGATTTATCGCAACTATCAGTTGTTCGGCACGTTTGTACCCGTGCGGACTGGCAGCGGGGCGAGCTTGCTCGAATCGCTCGGTCCGTGGGCCGATGGCGGGCCGGGCATGGAAAAAATTGAATACCCGCCAGTCGCCGCCGACGCAAACGAAGTGCAACGCGATGTCGTGTATCGCGAAGCCGCGTTATCGTGGACGCGCGAACATCCCGCAGAAGCGCTGCAGCTTGCGTGGGTGAAGCTGCTGCGCACGTGGTCGATCACGATGAACGCGCCCGGCTATCAATCGGGGCTCTACGCCGTGATTTGTTGGCTAACCGTGTTTCCCATTTTCGTGTTGGGTGCAATCGGCGTGTGGCGTCAACGGCGGCAGTGGTGGCTCTTGGCGTTCTTGCTCGCCCCCGCCGTGTACTTTACCCTCGTGCACATGGTATTCGTGGGGTCGGTGCGTTACCGATTGCCGGCGATGCCGTTGATCTTCATCCTGGCGGCGACGGCGTTGGATCGTTGGTTGTCGCGCCGGGATGATCGGCAATCGATCGAGTCAGCGTGACCAGACGTTTGCGTCGTCAATCTCATTCGCTTCGCGAATTGCGCGAGTTTGTGACCAACCGCACTGCGGTTCGGTTTCCAACATCGATCGCGCGGCGCCGCATCGGTCTCATCCTTTTTGTTATTTTCTGCTTCTTCTTCGCCGCCTACACAATCAGCACGACGAGTGAATCGATTCGCGCTCGCGCTGTGCGCGTGCTTAAGAAGCTAACGCCCGGCGGCGTCGAAATCGAAGTGGGGCGTGCGTCTTTCAAGATGTTTGAAGGCATCACGCTGCACGACGTGCATATTTACCTTCCTTACGATAAAGACATCGATGAAGACGCAGTCGATCGCGCCGACCGTGAGGTCTTCGCCGTTGAAAAGTTACAGCTCGAACACGATCCGTGGCGACTGCTGATCGGCGACCTACGCATCGAACGCGTGTTGGCCGTCAAGCCGACGATCGTGTTGAGCTATAACCTCGAGTCCGGAAAGCGCAATTGGGAACTGCTCTATAAGCGTAGGAAGCGTGAACGCACTCGAATGCCGTTTCGCCCGGTCGTGACCATTCGTTCAGCTGAGGCCGTTGTGGTAGCGGTGCATGAAGACGGCACCAGAGAGCAACACGTTGAGAAGCTAGATGCCGACGTGCGGCCAAGTAAGCAGGGCGATTCGGGTTACAACATCGAGATTCGGCGGTATTCCAACCCTATCGGTCGCGCGTCGGTTCACTTCGACCCGGTCGCTGGCGTCGTGTCAAACTCGCCGTTTTTCCCCACGTCGACGGTACGCACGCAATTGCCGGCCGTTGCGCAAGAGTTATTCGATTCGCTTTCTTTGGAAGGGGATGTACGGCTCAGTCGCTACGTGTTCGATCGCGAGTCCGATGCGCAACGCGACATGCGGATCAAGTTTGAAAACGTCACCTGCATCATTCCGCTATGGCTAACGGCGGGGCTGCCAAAGCCAGAGCCTAACGACTTCAAAGATGCCGACTTGCTCGAGCCGTTGGTGACGTTACGAAAGCTTGAGGGCAAGGTAGAGCTGATCGCCGAAGATATTCTGGTCGACGTGAAGGGCACGATGAACGGCGTGCCCTGTCATATCTATGGCAAGCTGGTGCGCGGCGACGGCGATATCACGACGCTCGGGATGGACCTGCACATCGACGCCGACGAATTCGCTGCGTTTGAAGGCAAGGCGCGCAATCGCGTATTGGCAGACGCACGCTTTCCCAATGAACTCCGCAGCTTTTTGGAAGATTTCGACCCGCACGGCAACATGGATATCAGCCTGCACCTGCTGCGCGAAGCGAATTCGCCGGGCACGTTACGTGTAAATGGCGTGATCGATCTGCATGGGATCGATGGGGCGGCGCGCTGGTTTCCGTTTCGGTTATACAACATCACCGGCACAACGCGTTTCGACGGTTGGGATATCTATATCGAAGATATCCGCGGCAATCACGGCGTGGGCAACGCGTCGGTCAATGGTTACGTCAATAATCGCACGGGTTACTCTGCTTTCACGCTCGACATTCGCTCGACGGGTATCCCGCTTGATACGCATCTGTTCGGCGCCATGCCCGATCGTTATCAAAGCGTGTGGCGGCGTTTCATGCCATACGGCTCGGCCGACGTGCACGTGCGATTGGATCGCGAAGGTGGCACAAAACCGGGGCCACGGCCACATCTTGATATCGTCATCACAGCCGACTTGCGCGATGCCGTCGCGATCTTTCGACCTTGGCCGCGGCGCATTACCGATATCGACGGTCGGCTTGAGATCGAGAATGACCGGATTCGAATTAATAACTTCACGGCCCGCGCCGATGGGGCACCGATTCTGTTGGATGGTTACACGATTCTGGAGCCGGACCGACCGACCGAGATCGAGTTGCGAATCGAAGCCAGCGAGTTGCCGTTGGACGATGAGATTGCGACGTCGTTTGGCGAGTCGCTGGCGAGCTTCAATCCGCGTGGCAAGGCAAACATCATCGGTCGCTTGTTTGAGAATGGAGATACGGATGATTTGGAATGGGATCTGGACGTGCAATTCGTGGGCGACCAGATTCGATACGAGAATTTTCCGTTTACGTTAAGCAACGTAACCGCGGATTGTCGCGTGCAGACCAAACGCGTGGACGTACGCGAACTACGCGGCGTGAACGGTGATTCGAATATTACAGCCAAAGCAACGTGGGATCGCAGCGGTGTCGAGCAAGACGTAACCGTCAACGTATCGTCGCCGTCGTTGGCGCTAACGACCGAGTTGTATAATGCGTTACCCCAAACGGTGCGCGATGTATGGAAGATGCTCTCACCGGAGGGGCGCGTGCGCGTCAGCAGCCGTCAGCACTTTATCGGTGAAGGTGATTCGCAGCGACATCAACACGACACCGAGATTCAACTGCTGGGAAATACTGCGAAGTTAAGCGCGTTTCCGCTACCGCTGTCCGATCTGCGCGGCACGGTGCAAGTCGATAACGACGGCGTCGATATTCGCAACGTAAGCGGGCGACTCGGTAGCGGTACGTTGCGGTTAAGCGGACGAATCGATTACATCGGGAAAACGTTGAGTGGAACGTTGGCGATCGATCTACAGAACGTCGCGTTCGATCGCGCGTTTATCAATGCCTGTCCCCCCGATCTGCGAGAATGGTTGCGCGGCGCCGCGCCGGCAGGGGCGCTGTCCGCGTCGATTGCCAATTTGCGATTCAATCGCGATGCAAATGGTCGGTTTAGTTGGGATATCGCCGGCAAAATCGATTTGCACGACTTCACTGGCCAGCTCGGTGTTGAACTAAGCAAAGCCAACGGCGTGATAGAAGGAAGTTGCCGTATCGATCCAAACGGAAGCGTGTTGATTGATACCGATTTGAATATTTCGAGAGTGCAGCTCGGTGGCTGGACGATGACGGGCGCGAACGGGCACTTGGTATCGCGTCCGGAAGACGGGGTGCTCATACTCGAAAATGTTTTTGGTGACGTGTACGGCGGCGAAGCGACGGGCAATGCCGTCATTGCTTTTGACGACGATGAAACGGCTTACGAAGCCGAGGTCATTTTCCGCGACGTACAACTGGAGCAAATCGTTGCCGAGCAAGCGGCAGGCCAACGCGCCGAATCGAAGATCGACGAAGAAGAGGAAGAACAAGAACGCGCGCAAGGACAACTGGTCGGCGAGTTCAAACTACAGGGTCTATCCGGGCCTAACGGTTTCCGCGAAGGTGCAGGCACGGTCCAAATCCGCGAGGCTCAAGTCTGGAAGCTGCCGTTCATGTTGATGATCTTCCAAGTGTTGGCGTTGGCACCCGACGAAAATGTCTTTCACGACGGTCGGTTGGACTTATATCTGATAGACGATTTGCTTTATCTGCGCAAGATCGATTTGCAAGGTAATGCCCTGTCGTTCGTGGGCGGTGGCAAGGTCAATCTCGATACGCGCGACATCGACTTGCGACTATTGGCCGCGAGCCCGATGCGATTGAATGTGCCGATTCTGACGGAAATTCTGGAGGGCGTTGCGCGCGAAGCCAGCGAGATTGCGGTAACGGGCACGCTTGATGATCCAAGCGTCGAGCCGCAACCGTTTAACAAAACGCGCGACGTAATCGAAACGCTGTTTCCGAAGCTGCCCGTCCCTCAAGAACGCCGATCCGGTCGATAACACAAGCGATCCGGCCCTACGAGGTCGGGGCTTCGCCCCAATCAGAGCCGCGCCCGTTAGGAAACGGTCAGGGTTGGCTACTCAAAAAAACGATAAGAACAAACTCGTACGCATTCGTCAGGCAATACATCCCCAGGCATGTCCCGCCGAACTACCAATTCAAAAAACGACAAACGTAAAATGGAGGAAGCGGACCTGGGAAATGCTCCCATGTCCGCTCCACTCCGTTCCCCACCAGGCCAGGGCCTGGACCTGGTACCGTCAAATTCTGTTACCGCTATTCGCTTAGAACAGCGACAGAATTCGAGCCGATTGCTGATTGGCCACGCCCAGAAGTGCGGTTTGCGATTGCAACAGCACGTTCTGTCGCGACAGTTCCGCCGTCGCCGTTGCAAAGTCCACATCGTTAATCGAGCCGCGGGCCGATTCGAGTGCGACCTTGGTCGAATTCAATGCGTTAATCGACGAGTTGACCTGGAAGCGCTGGAAGCCACCGATACGGCCTCGCTGATTCGCGACCTGATTGATGGCCTGCTTGGCAATCAACACCGCGTTGTTCGCATCCGAAGACAGGTCGTTGTTGCCACCGCTGCGCAGTTCGCTGAGGAAGCCCACCGTTCCGTCGCCTAGTTCGTTTGCGAACAGGGCGTTGATACCCACCGTCGATTGTGTATTGCTCGCGGTACCCAACTGGAAGGTCAAGCCACCATCGGAAATATCGATGGAGCCGACCGAGCCAGACGTCGTATTACCCGTTTCGGTCAGCGTGAACTGACCGCTGGTACCGTTACTATTGAAGTTAACCTGCAAGCCATCGACGAACGCATTCTGACCGTTAACCGTGACGACCGCGTCGCTACCGGTGGTCTGCTGCACGCCGGTGGCGAAGTCGGAGTCTCCGCTGATGTAACTCGCGGCAACGAACGCATCCGAACCAAATTCACGGCTCTGAATGTTTAGATCGGAGCCGCTGACCGAGGCCGATACGCCGGTTTCCGATGCCGCAGCAATAATCTTGTCGCGAATGTCGGTGATCGTATCGCTCGCTGCGACGGTGATGGTCGCCGTGCCGGCCGTACCGGTCACACTGAACTCGGCGGCGCTAATACCCGTCAGGCTGGTTGCGAGTGTTGCAGATGCAACGGTACCAGCGGATTCAACGTTGACAGAGAAGCTTTGGCTCGAGTTGCTGCTCGGACGCGAGAAGAGTTTCACGTCGTTAACGAGCGTCGGCGACGATGCCGTGGCGCGGATTGCCTGCTGGCCGTCGAGCAGACGTTTGCCGTTGAAGCTGGTCGTCTGCACGATTCGGTTGATGCTATCGATCGCGTTGTCGATCTGCGCTTGGTTCGCGGAGATTTCCGCGGCGCTAAGACCACCAGAGCTGGTGCTCTGTGCGGCCAGCGATTCGATCTCGCTGAGTAGATCGCCAATTTCACCCAACGCCGAGTCGGCGACGTCCAATACGGAATTGGCGCGCTGACCGTTATTGATAGCCGCATCCACGGCCGTCAATTCGGCGCTCAGGCTTTGCACGGCGATCAAACCGGCCGGATCGTCAGATCCCTTGTTGATGTTGAAACCGGTCGAGAGCTTGGTGAGCGTATTCGACTGGTCTGCGGACGTGCTGTTCAAAATATTGAGCAGCGACAGCGTGTTGACATTGTTGACGGTAAGGCCCATGACTCTTTCCCTTCAAACAGGTGAGGAACATTTCCACCTGCACCAGCAATACTGCAAACCGCAGTCATCGCTGTTTTCAGTGCAGGCAGACGTCATTTCGCCCAACTGCCGGGAAAGACTAAGATATAACAACATTTAGATGGATATTTCTTAGGGGCGGTAAAAGCTGATATAAGCTATTTGTCTAAATGTAGTTACAAGTCACGTCCGCAAGTGCGTTCGTCCGCTTTTAAGCTGTTAGCAGAGTTACGCACGCTTCGTCCGTTTTGCGACGCGCGATAATGCGATAAAACGCGAGGTTGATACGACGCGCTTCGCGATTAGATAGGATTTGTTATGGAAATCGTTAAGCGTTTGAAGAGGCGTACACCGCGATTACGACGATGTTGATGTTGTCGTCGGCGTCTTTTTCGGGCGTCGCTGGCTTTGCAGGATTTCTTCACCGTAGCGTGCCAATTGATCGCGCGAGCGCGGGCCGAGGAAACGCCACTCGTCATTCTCTTTGCCAATCAAAAGAAACGCCTGATTATCGCGCGTCTTGGTCGTGGGGGCGAAATTCTCCAGATCGTACTCGACAACCAGTAGATACTGCTCGCGATCTTCGTCTTCGCCAGTGGGCAATTCACGTAGCGCGAGGATGCGAGCGCTACTAAGAACGTTGAACATCGACTCAAAGCGTTCGGGCGAAACTTCCTGGGCGTTGTCACTCGTATACAGAAGGCGGAACTCGGCGTAGTTTGGTTCGGCACACACGCGGAAGAAACGGTCGATAAAACGGTTCAAATCGATATTGGTAGAGCGGATTTCTTCCGGGAAGTCGAAATCGGGCCGCATGGTTGGATCGACTATCACGCCCGAGGGGAAAATCTCATCAATATTGTAGACGTTCTGATCTTGCCGGGTCACGACAAAGACGGCCGTCAAGAGACCGGCGGCCAGAATCGTCATGAGAATCAACGGAGTTTTGCTGCGACCTCGATTCGCCATGGCTAGTAGGGTATCGCGTGATGATGTTTTAGGACAGTGCGTATTCGCCGACGTGCAATCAATACCGCTCGCGGCCGGCGCGTTGCATATCGCGCATGTCCTGCCTCTTTTTGGCGTCCTGGCGTTTGTCGTGCAGTTTTTTGCCGACGGCCAAGCCGAGCAACACCTTCGCCCGGCCCGTGTCATTGAAATAGACCTTGAGCGGGATGACCGTTTGTCCCTTGATCTTGACCTTGGCGAATAGCTTTTGGATTTCGCGTTTGTGGAGCAGCAATTCCTTCACACGCTTCGGATCGTGATTGAAGCGGTTGCCCTGTTCGTAGGGCTGGATCTGGAAATTGTGCAGAAAAGCCGCGTCGTCGGTGATCCGGGCGTAGGACTCCTGGAGGCTGGCGGCTCCATTTCGCAGGCTCTTGACCTCGGTGCCGCGCAGCACGATTCCGGCCTCTAGCGTCTCCAATATGTGAAATTCGTGTCGGCCTTTGCGGTTTTCGAGGGTGGGGGCGTTGGGTCCGGACTTTTGTCCTTTTTTCTTAACTGACTTACTCATAAGGGTTTACCGTCAAAATGCTCATCGTATGGGTCGGAATAATTGATATGTAACCGGACAACGACCGTAAAGTATAATATGACGAGAGCAATGAACACGGAAGCAGATAACGGGCGTCTGACGCCTTCCGAGGAAAAAGACCTGATCTCGCGCGCCCAGCGCGGGTGTCAGACCAGTGCGCGCGAACTGATCGCTGCGCATCAGGACCGACTGCATGCGTTCATTTGGCGCATGGTCCGCAACGACCACGACGCGGAAGAGATTTGTCAGGATGCATTCCTGCGCGCCTTCCAGTCGTTGGACAAGTTTGACTTCCAATATCGATTCAGCACGTGGCTGTTTACGATTGGTTATCGCATCTGCCTGAACCTGTTGCGCAAACGCAAAGATTTTTCGGGCGATATGGATTTTTCGATTGTTGAGACAGATGGCCGCAGCCGCGCTGAATCTGATGTGTATGAAGAGGTAGCCAACAGTGACGAAGCTCGCCGACTGAAAGATTTGATCTGGGAGTCGGTCGAGGATCTCACGCCGCAGCAACGGGCAACGGTTTTGCTTTTCTATAAGGAAGGCATGAGTTGTCAGGATATCGGAACGGTTCTTGAGATACCGGCGGCGACCGTGAAAAGTCACTTACATCGTGCACGTGCACGGTTGAAAGGCATGTTGGAACGTCACCTGGTGGAGGATTGGTCGCAAGTCCGATTTGGGATGAGCGGCTAACGAACAGGGGTAGTCATTGTGTTAATGACATGTCGACATGTAGGGCAGCTTCGCGATAACTATCTGGACGGCGAGCTTTCGTCGAGCCTGACGGCCGAAATCCATGCACACTTGTTGCAGTGTTCGGCCTGTCGGGAACAGATGGAGATGCTTCGCGCCTGCGGCGATGTTATCGCCAAAGATAATGAAGTGCCGGCGCTCGATGAAGGCTTTGCGAGCCGCGTGATGGCCTCGCTGCCGACGCGCGAACTGGCCGAGCCGGTCGTTGCGACGACCATCGAATTCGAACAGGTCTCTGTAACGCAGCGCGTGCTCAAGGCGGCGTGGATGCCGGCTTTGGCTGCGATGTTGTTCCTCACGGTATTGATTTGGCCGACGACGGATGTCGATCCTAAGCGACCGACAGGGTCGGGCGTTGTGGCTGGAACGAGCGTGACGGCCACCAATCTTGGAACGCGGCAGGTTGCCGAGCCAGCCTTGGATTCGATCAACTCCACCCGCTCGGCGCTACGCGACGTGAGCGATGTGGTATCGTTGTCGGTCGAACAGGTCGGTGAGTCGTTGCAGCAGGGTCTCGATAAGAAGGCACCGACAACGGAAGACGCCGCGTTCTCGGTTCTCGATATCTTGTTCGCGCCGATGGAGATGGCGCTCACGCCGGACGATCAGCCGACGGAATCGAAGGAAGAAAACATCGTTCGATTCTAAATGTTGCAATGCAACGCGAATTTCCGAACAAATGACAAAAGCTCGATCGGCCCATTGGCTGGTCGAGCTTTTTTGTTTCTACTGGGCGCCGATCGGCCTGCTTATATAAGAGGATGATTGATGATGCAATTGGTCAGGATGACGACGTTGCGAATTTCGGCGCTCACGCTCGTGATGTCGCTGGCATATCAGATGCAAGTGCTTGCCGAGTCGCCCGATTTGGCGCGGCTGGCTCCCAACGATGCAGAATTTTACGCCGAGTTTCGCGGGCTAAGCGAATTGCGCAAACGCTTTGAGTCGATGGGCGTTTGGCAGGCGCTGCGCGGTTATGCGGAAGGCGACACGGCAGAGAGCGATCGTTGGCAACGGCAGACCGAAGCGTCGTTGGGAATGACCAGCGACGAGTTGATCGACACGCTACTCGGCAATCGCGCCGCCATCTTCGCAAAGACGCCGGCGGACTGGCAGGACGGCGTGGTGATCGCCGAGCTCAAAACACCGGCGGATGTATCACGGTTGTTGAAGCGCTGGGGAGTCGAAACCAAGCCCACGCCCGACACGGTTTCGGAGCACGAGATCGGTAAGTCGTTGACGTGCGCGACGTTGAGCAACCTCATGATCCTCGGTCGCGCCGATAGCGAAGACCGTGGCTACAAGCGTGCCGTGGCGTTGTTGCGCGAACAGTCGCGCGCACACCTGTCAGGGCGGACGGATTTTGCGGCTTTGCGCAGTCACTTGCCAGAAGCGCCCGCGGGCGTGGTGTATGCGAAGTGGCCTGCGTCGCATCCATATTCGATTCTCGGCTGCCAGACGTTGATGGCGGGTTTCTATTTCGATCAGACGATTACGCGATGCCGGTTGGTGGGGCATCTTCAAGACGAGGATCTCACGCATCAGATTTTGCCAGAAAAATTTTGGGCGCATCGACCGAGCAACGAAGTTGCGTTTCTCGCCGCACACATGCGGAACCCCGACGGCATGTTGGCAACCTCGACACCGGCGATCAGTTCGAACGGATTGTTGGGCGGTTTGTTGAATAGCCTCGTGCCGTCGTCGGCAGATGGTACACCTTTCGCCCAAAGCATCGGGCCGCAGTTTTGCTTGTCGTCTTTAACGCGGGATGATACGAGGGAGCCGATCATGCCGGATACGGCTTTGGTCTTTTCGTCAGCGGCACCGCAACAAGCAATCCAGCAATTGGAACCGGTGTTGTTGCTGCTCGGCAATCTCATACGAATGATGGCACCCGCCGAGGCTTCGACGACCGATGCGGTCGTGATCGAACGCAAGGAGATTGGCGGTCGCCGAGTCGCGATGCTGCCGTGGGGGCGGTTGTTGGCCCTACGGAAGGAATTTGCGTTTCTTAGCCCAATCGTTCTCGCTTGGTCCACTGACCGTGATGTCGTCGGTCTAGCAACGTCGACGCGTGCCTTAACTGATTGCCTCGACTCGGTTACCGGTGGCAGGGAACGATCTCGCGTTAAAACGGGCGACGTATGGAACCGCTTCGACGGGCGTGACAACGGCGTGATCGAGTGCGCTTACTTGCGCGGCGCGGCGTGGTCGAAAATCCTCGCGTCGTGGCTCGCTTATACCGAGCAGCACTATCCGCAATTGGCAAATGATGGTTGGTGGCAGGTTTGGGCTGCGGATCGCATGATGCGCGAGGCGCAGTTGGGCTTGGGCCTGGTCAATTCAAGAACGCAGCAAGCGGCGGCCGAGGTTCGCGAGATTGCCGTTAACTCACCCGCGCGCAGCAAACTTCGCACCGGCGACACGATCATCGGCGCCGCTGGTCGTGCGCTCGATTCGGCAAGCCCGGCGCGGAGCGTCGCGCAACGCTATCACGACCGTGGAGCCTCGACGAACTTTCCATTAATCGTATTACGCGATGGTAAGCGGCTGCGGATTGACCTGCGCGTGCCACCATCGCCGGACCTGCGCCTTGCCAACTTCAAGCCGATCACGTCGATCCGAAAGATCGGTGAACTACTCGGCGGTATTAAGACGATTGCCTATATGCGCTATCGCGCGCAGCCGGGTTGGCTCGACGCCGAGGTGATGGTGGATTGGGCGGAAGGGGATTAGCCCGCTTCGCGCAAGCGCTTCCGTGCCAAGCGCACGGCCTCTTTAGATGCATCACAACCGTAGTATCGACGCCGTTGTTTTTGCGCCGCGACGAGTGTCGTGCCACTGCCACAGAAAAAGTCGGCCACCAAGTCGCCGGGATTGCTCGACGCGGCAATGATGCGGTCAAGCAAGGCGAGCGGCTTCTGCGTGGGCCAGCCGCACCGCTCGCGTGCGACGGTTGAGAGAAACGGAATATCCCATACGTCGCTGATCAACGGGCCGTCCGGATCGAAATACAAGCGACCCTTCTTGGTCGTTTTGTAAGGTCGTCCAGTTTCTTCGTCGTAGTTCAATCCATCAGTTCGGAAGGTGCCGCCGCGCTGGGGATGAAACGTGTGCTTACCGTTGGCTTTGGCGTACACAAGGATCGTGTCGTGCTTGCGCGCGAACCAGCGCTTGGCCGCTCCGCCGGTGCGATAGTGCCAAATGATTTCGTTGAGAAAATTGCGTTCACCAAAAATTGTGTCGAGCAAAACGCGTACGTAATGTGCCGCGCGATAGTCGAGATGCACGTAGAGCGAGCCGGTCTCCGGCAATAGTCGATGACATTCGACCAAGCGAGGCTGCAAGAATGCGAGATACGTTTTGATTCCGCCGGTCCAGTGGTCGGCATATGTGTTGGACGTCTTTGCGCTTTTCTTGTCGCGCGCTGCGGCGCTGCGCGTGGTGTTTGAGAAAAACGGCGGGTCGATGTAAATCAAATCGCAGGACTCGGCGGGAATCTGCTGCATCAATTCGAGGTTGTCACCGCATGCGATGGTGTTGTCGGCGTCGGTTCTAGTCGTACGCACCTTATTGCTCGTCGCGGTTTTCTTCTTTGATGGCGATGTTTTTTGTCGCGATTGTTTCTTTTTTGTAACGGCCAAGACTCAAGTCCTTGTCGCTGAAAACGCACTATTCATGCGAGGCTGTGCAAATCGCGCCGCCCTTGCAATAATCGGCATGGTTGCAGGTTCACCGATTTTGCAAAGGCACGACATCATGTTAGACGAGCACGGCATCGACCAACAACACTTCAACGAATTGATCAAGTTAGCCCGGTCGGAAGATTTGGGCGAGGCGGGCGATTTGACATCGCTCTTAATGGACGAGGCACTATTCACAACGCGCGGCTCGTGGGAAATTGTCTCGCGCGAGGCGGGCCGCTTCGCAGGTGCCGCCATTGTGAAACCGTTGGTACACGGCTTGGCACCCGAGGTCGACGTCGTATGGATCGAAGAGAACGCCGACCATCGCGCGATCGAAAAGGGCGATGCGGTCGTGCGGCTAACCGGCTCGGTGGGACAGATGTTGGCGGCCGAGCGTGTGATTTTGAACTTCTTGCAGCACCTGTCGGGTGTTGCGACCATGACGCATCGTTTCGTTGAAGCAATCAAGGGAACGCATTGCAAGATCTATGACACGCGCAAGACCACGCCTGGGTTTCGTAGTCTCGATAAGTACGCCGTGCGTTGCGGCGGCGGGCACAATCATCGCAGCGGCCTGCATGACGCGGTGTTGATCAAAGACAATCACGTCGCCCGCATTCCCACGGAACGATTGGCCCATGCGATTATGACGTTGCTGAACGGGTTGGATCGCTTACCGTCGGAGCCGGCGTTCGTCGAAGTCGAATGCGACGATTTGGCACAATTCGCCGAGCTGCTGAAGGTCGTCGGCATCGACGTTATCCTGCTCGATAACTTCAGCAACACGGACATGGCCACTGCTGTCGGCATGCGCGACGATGCGGGCTTGCGCGGCAAAGTCGAATTGGAAGCCAGCGGCGGCATCAACCTCGACACGGTGCGCGGCGTTGCCGAAACGGGTGTCGATCGGATTGCCGTTGGCGCGATTACGCATTCGGCGACCGCCTTGGATTTGGGGTTGGACTTTATCGAATGAGCGCCGATGCATCGCATCTATTGAACGCCGAAAGGCTCCGCGCGGCGTTAACGCCACAGCGCGTCGGGCGCACGGTGCAGGTTCACGACGAACTCGATAGCACCAATACATTTGTCTTAAATGAAGTGGCAACGCGCGGTGATGCGGTCGATGGGCTGGCGGTGTTTGCCGAGCGTCAAACCGCTGGCCGGGGGCGCTTGGGGCGGCAATGGGAATGCCCGACGGGGGCTGGATTGACGTTTAGCATTCTGCAGGTCGAAGACGCGGCGACGCTATCGGCATCGGCATGGATGATGCTCGCAGGTGTGGTCACGGTTCGAGCCATATCGTTAGCGACAGATGTGGAACCCGCGTTGCGGTGGCCCAACGATGTGTACGCTGATGGCCGCAAGCTGGCCGGCATCTTGGTCGAAGGACGAACGTTGGCCGACGGGAAGGTTGCGCTCGCCGTCGGTATCGGCATCAATTGTTTGCAACAGCCCGGGCATTTTTCACCCGATGTGCGCGACCGCGCGGTGTCGTTGGATATGTTGAGCGCGACGGCTGTGGACCGTCAGCGGTTGGCGGTGCAATTGCTACGCGAGTTCGACGCGGCGATTGCGCGACATGACATGCAGGACGAGCAAGCGCTTGCGGAGAGTTGGCGGTCGCATAGCGTGGACGTCGGCGCGCATGTAACGCTGCAATATCAAAGCGACTCGTTCAGCGGGCGAATTTTGGATGTGCATCCGCGCGATGGCTTGCTGTTGCAACTCGACAATGGCGGTCGGCGGTTGTTCGACCCGATTTACACGTCGCGCATCGCGTAATCGCTAGTATTCATGTCAAACGTATCTATTCAAATTGAACCGCTGACATTCAGCGATGACTACACATCGCAAGTCCGCTGGTGGCTGCCGCCACTGCCGCGTGGGGTGGTGGTTTACTTCCATGGGATTCAATCCCACGGCGGTTGGTACGAGGCTTCGGGCACGGCACTTGCCGAGGCGGGCTTCGCCGTATGCATGCCCGATCGGCGCGGCAGCGGTTTGAGCGATGAGCCGCGCGGACATGTTGAGAATCTCAATCGCCTGACCGACGACATGCGCGATACGGTGAAAGCCGCGTTGCTCGAGTCGGGTCAGCATCGCGTTCATGTCGTCGGCGTGAGTTGGGGCGGTAAGCAGGCCGTGTGGTTGGCCCAAAACATGCCCGAAACGGTGGCGTCGATCTCGCTGGTGTGCCCCGGCATCTTCCCTAAGCTCGATCTGCCGACGTCGGAGAAGTTCAAGGTCGCGATGGCGATGGTGAACGACCGCCGCAAGCATTTTGATATTCCGCTCAACGATCCGACGTATTTCACGGACAATCCCGAACGGCAGGCGTTCGTGCGAAATGACGAGCGAAAACTGACGCAGGTTAGCGCGAGTTTTCTGTTGACCTCGCGTCGGTTGGATCGGGCGATTCGCGGGTTTGAGCGGTCCCGCTACGACGGCGGCGTGCATCTGTTTCTAGCGGGGACCGACAAGATCATCGATAACCAAAAAACGCGAATCTGGTATGATGCCCTGCCGTCGCGGATGAAAAAGCTGAGCGAGTTTCCCGATGGCGGTCACACGTTGGAGTTCAACACCGACCCGCAGCCGTTCATCAACGCGTTGACGGACTTCATCGCGGCAGCGGAAGCTAAATAACACCTCGCCAGGCGTGCAGGGTGCTAGAGGGGTGCCCCAGCCCTTCTAGGGCTGGGGGACAAACACGCGGCGCCGACGGCGCAACGGTGCCCCTGCCCCTCTGGGGCTGGGGGACAAAAACACACCAGCGACCCGACGACCAAGATAAATTCATCCTATTAAGGAACAGATACCCAACATGGCCAAACGTCGCTTTCTCGTCACCGGCGCACTGCCCTATTCGAATAACAAGCTGCATGTCGGGCACATCACCGGCGCGTATCTTCCGGCGGATATCTACGTGCGCTACCTGCGCTCGCGCGGTGACGACGTGCGGTTCATCTGCGGTAGTGACGACAATGGCGTGGCGATTGAAATCTCGGCGCGCAAAGAGAATAGCACGCCGGCAATACTGGCGGATAAATACAACACGCTACAAAAAAAAGCGTTTGACGGTCTCGGAATCCACTTCGATATTTACGGCGGCACGCACCATCCCGATTTTGTGGAGATGCACGAGAAGCTGAGTCAGGATTTCTTTACATCCATTCACGACAATGGCCACTTCGTTAAGAAAACGACCGAACAATTGTACGACCCGGAAGCGAAGCAGTTTCTTCCAGACCGCTTCGTGAAGGGCACGTGCTATCACAAACTGGAGGACGGTTCGGATTGCGCCAATCCCGATGCGACGGGCGACCAATGCGAGCGCTGCGGGAACACGATCGATCCGCTCCAACTGATCAACCCGCTCAGTACCATTACATCCACAACGCCCGAACGGCGTGAGACGACCCATTGGTATCTCAAGCTCGATAAGTTCCAAGGCATGTTGGCGGATTGGTTCAGCATTTCGTCGCTCGACTGGCGTTCGATTGTGACGAACTTTTCGATGGGGGCGATCAAACGCGGCCTGCCCGAGCGCGCGATGACCCGCGACCTTACTTGGGGCGTGCCGGTACCGTTGGATGATCCCGACGCCGAAGGCAAGGTCTTGTATGTCTGGTTCGACGCACCCATCGGCTACGTCAGCTTCACGGCTCGATACTGCGAAAACAACGGCGGCTCGTGGGGAGATTATAAAGATTGGTGGCAAGATCCCGATTGCAAGATCGTGCATTTCATCGGCGAGGATAACATCGTCTTTCACGCGTTGATCTGGCCCGCGATGTTGTTGGGTACGCAATACACCGCCGACGAGATGGAGAAGCTCGGCAGTAACTACCGGCCGCGTACGGAGAAAGGGTACTACCAACTGCCGCACAACGTGGTGGCGAATGCGTTCTTGAATATCAAGTTTCCGGGTAAGGATGAAGAAAAGATCAGCAAGTCGCGCGGTACGGCGGTTTGGATCGATGAGTATCTAAAGTCGTTCGACCCCGACCCGTTGCGCTATTACCTGACGGCCAACGCACCGGAAAGTCAGCGCACGGTCTGGAGTTTTGAAGATTTCGTCGAGCGTAATAACAACGAACTGATTGCGACGCTGGGCAACTTCGTGAATCGCTGGCAAAAAATCGTGACGGAGCATTTTGACCGAAAGGTGCCGTCCAACGAACGCGCAGAGGATATGGAACGCGAGTTGTTAGAGACGATCCGCTCGTTGCCTAAGGCCGTTGGAGAAGACATCGAAGCGACGCGCTTCAAATCGGCGCTCAACCGCGTGATGGATGGGTTCCGTGCGTGCAACCGATACATCGATACGCGCGAACCGTGGAAAACGCGCAAGAGCGATCTCGAACTCTGCGCCGCCACAGTGCATTGCTGCATTCAAGCCGTACGCACGCTGGGCGTATTGATCGAGCCGTTCCTTCCGTTCGCTTCGGAAAAGATACGCGTCTCGATGAACGTACCGACGGAACAATGGACGTGGGAGCACGCGACCAAAGAATTGCCGGTCGGTCACGAACTCGGCCCGGTGCCGGAAGTGTTGTTTAAAAAACTGGATATGAAGGATTTTGAGGTTTAAGCGATTTGGGGGTTTCAACGCTGAGCAAGCGGCCTTGAAGACGCATCACAACGATGCACAAATTCGCGAACATCATTAGCCCACGGCCAATGGCCGTGGGCTAAGTTTTTTTTAAAAACGCGACATTCTTGCTGACGGAATGTGTCTGTTGGCAGCTATGCTCTCGTATAATCGAATCGCCAGCGCCGCTTACGCCGCAACACGGGTCTTTTCCACGTGCTCGATATACGCGTTGAGCATGCGTTCCCAACCTTCAACAAACTCTTCCGTTTCGTAACGCAAAATATCGCCAAGCAACACGTGATCGCGATTCTCAATCGCGTCGCGAATGTCCTTTAGCTTGCCGCCCAGGTCGCGCAGCCAATCGAAGATATGCCGATCGGCAATTACGAGTTCATCGAAGTTGAATTGCAGTAGCGCGCCGCTGTTGATCATCGCTTCGTGCGCTTGCGACCAAATCTCAACACAATCGATCAACCGTTGCATGCCCGGGCCGACGTTGCCCGACGACAAATCTTCCGCTGCTTGCAGCGCGCTGGCCTTCGATTCCGCCAAGACCGATAGGGACGCGTTTAACGTCGTCACCACGATCTCCGCCGGATTGCCCGAGCGGCATTCGATGCGTTGATACTCGGTAGCGGGGCGATTCAAAATTTGCGTGATTTGTTCGGAATGAATCGTGCGCCCATCGCATGCGATTTCCAGAAGTATCGACCCCTTATCCGGGATCGCACCTTTGACGGCATCCACCACGACGCCGACGGTCGCATTGCCGGCGATTTCGCTAAGTGCGACTTCATTACCGTTAAGAAAGGCCTGCATGGGCAGCTTCTCCGCACCCGCCGCGCTGCCATACGCGCAGGCATTTGAGTTGGTTCGCTTACAAGTACGAGGCGATCAGCGCCCCGAACAATACGTTCAATATCCAGATGGCAAACGCGCCGAGCACGACTGTCATAAACGCCATGCGCGCAACTTGCGGCCAATCGAAATCGTGCGTGAGCGCGACGGCGGCTTGGCCGAACGGATCACCTGGTTTCCATGTAGGTTTAGCCCGCACCAAACGACCGTGACCGATCTTGTGGGGCGGTTTGGAATCGTTCCGCTCCGGCGTTTCGTTTTGCCGAATAATCGCGACCGCGGGCGACCGCCGAACGATGAGGTCTTCGGTCTGGCTGAAGTCGTCGGCGACCGGACACGGTTCGAGCATGTGCTCGACATCCTGCGGTTCATCGAAGAGCATCGGCTCGTCGTGCGAATCGTTGATTCCAAACTTGGATTGCGGTGCGATTGCCACGATAATCACCTCGGGGCAGCCGAACGATCAGCCGCCTTATCCGGGATTATCGACCGATAACCGGACAATCTTGATCAATGAGCCGCTGCGATAACGTTCGGCAGGGCCGAAGTTTGGAGTCAATCGTGATCGACAGGTGTTGGCGGGTATGAAGACAGGTGTCGCGATTGTGGGCTGTGGCGTCGTTGGGGCGCAAGTCGTGCGGATTCTGGGCGAGAAACGCGCAGATATCGCCGGTCGCGCAGGCGTCGAGGTCGCGGTTCGGCACGTCATCGTGCGCGACGCGGCCAAACCACGCCCCGAGCTTCCCGCCGAGATAACGGTTTCTTCAGATTACCAGGCGGTCATCGCCGACGATCAGACGCGGATCGTGGTGGAACTGGTCGGTGGTACCGGCGTCGCTCGCGACGTGGTCTTGGCGGCGCTTAAGGCGGGCAAGTCGGTCGTGTCGGCCAACAAGGCGCTGGTGGCAGCGCACGGGCCGGAGCTGTTCGCTGCCGCCCGGGCCAACGGTGCGTGCCTCGTATTCGAAGGGGCGGTCGGCGGCGGCATTCCCGTGCTCGATGCCCTGCGGCGCGGTCTGGTGGCGAACGACATCGAAGCGATATACGCAATTCTCAATGGCACGTGCAATTTTATTTTGACGAAGATGGTGGACGAGCAGCTCACGTTTGAAAGCGCGCTGAAGCAAGCGCAGAAACTCGGCTTTGCCGAGGCCGACCCGACGCTCGACATCGATGGTTCCGATACTGTGCAAAAGCTGGCGATTCTGATGTTGCTCGCCATGCGGCAAAAGGTGAGCGTGACCAACATTCCGACGGTCGGTATCGAAGCCGTTGAGTTGACCGACCTGATTGCGGGTCGCGAGTTGGGCTACGTGTGCAAACTGTTGGCGATTGCGAAGACGACCGCCGACGGTGTGTTGGCAAGCGTGCGACCAACGTTTATCGCCGACCATCACCCGCTAGCGAAAATCGATGGGCCCTTTAACGCCGTGAGTTTCTACGGCGACGCGGTGGGCCACGTACTACTTGCCGGTCGCGGTGCCGGCGGCGGGCCGACGGCCAGTGCAGTCGTCGCCGATATCGTCGATGTCGCCAGCGGCAATGCGCAACGAAGTTTTGATGCGACGTTTAGCCAGATGGATTTGGCGACGACGCAGCCTGTGCTGTCCGGCGACCGTTGGCACTCGCCGTATTACCTGCGCGTCAACATCGAAGACAAGCCCGGCGGCGTCGCAGATGTATCGCGCATTCTAGCTGACGAGCTGGTCAGCATCGCGTCGCTTGTGCAGCATGTACCCGCTGAAAAAACCAGCACCGAAAGCGTGCCGGTCGTCATCATGACGCACGTGACGGGCGACGACGCCGTGCGGCGCGCCGTGCAAAAAATTAGCGCCTTGCCATCGGTTCAAAGCACGCCGATTTGCATTCCGGTCGTCGATGAGCATGAAGAATTTAACGGGACGGTGTAGTAGTTCGCATGCTATCGATACTGAAATTTAGGTGACTAGTACTCCCTCTCCCTTGCAGGGAGAGGGCCGGGGTGAGGGTTCTTGTTGGGTAAGAAAAACTAGGAGCCCGGAAATAATCGTAATATGTAGTTCTATCGCGCGAGAAGGCGGTCGTAATGCTCGCGTAACTGCTGCATTTCCGCTTGCCAAGAATAATGTTCGGCGACGTGCGCAGACCCGAGTTGGTTGGGTGCTCTCTGCTGAAGTATTTCTGCCAACGCAGTTTGGGCTTCGTCGAATGTGCGAGCCTGATCCGTGTGAGGGAACGATTCGCTGTAAATCACGTATCGCCCGCGCGCGAGCGCTTCGAGCACCATGGCGGAGAGGCTGTCGTGTTCGCAGATGCGAATTAAGACATTTACCTTTTTGTATAGGGTGTCCATGTCGGTGACTTCACCGAGAAACTGCATGTTTGATGGCGTCGCGCCAAGCCCATTCCCATCGTTGGCTGCAATGAAGAACGTGACGTCCCCAAAGGCCTCCGCAAGCTGTTTCATAAAGTCGAAACGGTAAAAGTCTTCCGCACCTGTCGGCAGATAAACCAAAACCGCCGGGGCAGTCGGCAGCGGCATGATCGGTGCGGATACGCTCGGCGGTAACAAGCGTACCACTTCCGTACGCACGCCTAATCCGGCCAACTCCGCTGCAAGTTGTGGACTGTCGGCCAAATGCAGATCGATTCGATCGAATAGCGCGCTCGGCAGTTGGCCGTACTGTTCGAGGTGCTCACACAAACGCAACACATCGCTACCGATCCAATGCGAGACAATCGGCACACCGTAACGCTGGGCCGTCTCAAAAAATTGCTGCGTGTTCTTCGACCGACAGTCGAGCATCACCTGATGCAGAACGTCCGTTCGCCGCCAACGCAGGCGGCGTCGCCAATCGAATCGACCCGGGTTTTGCATGGGTTTGTCGGCATGCGTCGGGCAAACATTTACGGCAGGCATCGTGCGCGACAACAGCCGAACCCAACGGGGCGAACCGCGAAGCAGAATGCGCGGTCGGTTCGCCATTAACGCTTGTCCTCGGATGTCGCGCGACCTTGAATCGGCTGGGCGACTGCCGGATTTCCCACAGCGACACAGTTCGGCGGCAGCGTGCCCATGGCCGTTGACGTGGTGCCGACCCAGGTTCGATCGCCAATGGTCGTCCCGGGCAACACCACAGCGTTCAGGCCGACGGCACACTTTTCTCCAATGACGATGGGCCCACTGATCAGGGCTTGATCTTCCAACGCAGCGTAACTCGTAAACGCATATGCGTGATGGTCGGTTTCATCGTCGACATTGCGATAATGATGCGAAACGGAAAATACGCGGGCGCCGGAACCGACGCCGCTGTTGTCGCCAATTTGCAAGCCACCGTGTCCGACGAGATAGGCAAAGGGCGACACGTGAATGCCCTTGCCCAGCGTTACGTCACCGACGGCACCTTGAAAGGAATCGTTGGTCTTGAAACTGACCTTGCGGCGCTCCGCGTTCGCCGGCCCGGCAAGAATGGTGACGTAGCGATCGATGCAGGTGCGATCGTCAATGGACACGAATTGCGGATTGACGATGTGTATGCCGACTTGCAGCGTCACGCCTTGGCCAAGATGTTTCATCCGCTTTCGGTAGTACCGGTAACGCAAGCGATTGCCGAGCGTGCCGGGCCAATGGTGCACGAGGATCGACCATGCGGCGGGCAGCAGGTTAAGACAGATTGAAAAGAATCCGGGGGCTTTCATGTTGCATTCTGCGGTCGTTCGCGTGGCATTCGTGGCTGATATGCTACTTATCGACGCGACAGCAGGCAAAACGTGCCAGTGTGTTGCGAAGCTTTCACGATTCGTCGGTAGCGTCCGAGTAGTGCGGACGTTATTGGGCGAAACGGGGAAGAACGGCGTTCAAGGTGTCAGCGGGCCGGTAGGCGATTGAGACGGATAGCGAAGCGAGGCGTGCCGATATAGTCTGGCACACTGCACGGGTGCATTTAATCGGAAACCGCGAGTGGTAAGACGATAGAGCGACGCATGACGGGTGAGATCGAAATCAGCAAACGGTTGGTGCTGATCAATTCCGTCAGCTCGCTGGCGGCGCGGCTGATCAACGTCGGCGTTTTGGTGTGGCTCAACCAATACTTGCTAAGCGAGATTTCGCCGGAAGAATACGCCCTGTATCCCGTCGTGATGTCGGTCATTATCTTCGTTCCGTTGGCGACGTCGGTTTTAACTTCCGGCGTGGCGCGCTATTGTGTCGAAGCCAAGGCCCAATCCGATAACGATCGCGTGACGGCGATCGTGTCCACCATCATGCCGCTGTTGCTGGCGGTGAGTTCATTACTGCTCGTTCTGGGCGCGATCTTCACTTGGCAAATTGATGCGGTGTTGAAGATTCCGGCAGACAGGTTGATGGACGCGCAACTCATGATGGGCTTGCTCGTCGTTTCGTTGGTCGTGCGGCTGCCGTTGATTCCACTCAGTGCGGGGTTCTTCATCACGCAGAAGATGGTGCTGGCGAACATGATTCGCGTGGCGTCGGAGTTTTTTCGTATCGCCGTTCTCTTTGCGTTGTTGTTCGGCGTGTCGACGCGCGTGATTTGGGTTGTCGTGGCAGCCGTTGCGGCCGATTGTCTGCGCGGTGCCGTCACGCAATATTGGTCGCGCAAATTGGTGCCAGAGTTACGGTTTCGAATTCGTTCCATTCGGTGGGAGCTGGCACGCGAGTTGGTTTCATTCGGTGCGTGGCGATTTCTCAGCCAGTTGGCAGAGCGCTTGCGGTCCCATGCCGACGTGTTAATCCTCAATCAATTGGCAACGCCGGTAGATGTGGCCAGTTATCATGTCGGCTCGTTGCCTCGACGACAAATTGGTGACACGGTGACACAAGGTGCCATGTCGTTGGTGGCACCGATGACGGCCATGCATGCCTCGCAGAATACGGGGGCATTGCGCAATGTGTACCTGCGCGGCGGTCGCATCGCACTGTGGCTGTCTTTGTTGATTGCAGTTCCCGGTATCATCTTCTCTCGAGAAATTATCGCTTTGTACTTGCGCGATCGATACCCGCAAGCAGGCGTCGTTATGGCGCTTCTGCTCGCCGCGTTCGTCGTCGGATACGGGCATATGATGTTACCGCGACTGATTACGGCGACAGCGAACGTGAAGGCGTTTGCATTACGCACCATCGTCATTCAGATTTGTAATTTGGCTTTGACGTTATACTTGGTAGGCGGATTGAAAATGGGGGCTGTCGGGTCTGCCCTGTCGACGCTACTGACGACCTCTATCTTGCAGCCGCTCATCGTTTGGCCCCTTGCATTTCGGATTGCCGACCTTGGCTTGGGAATTTGGCTTAAGAAGACGTTTTGGCCCGGTTTGTTGCCCGCACTGATAGGGGGCATCGCGTGGCTCGGTGCAGGTTATGTTGTGCCGGTTACGGGCTGGATTAGGCTTGGCGTCGTTTTCGGCATCGGTGCGAGCGTGTACCTGTTGGTGTTGAGATACTTCGCTATGCGGCCCGAAGACCTTACGGACTATCAGAATCTGAAGAAGGGTCTCGTGGCGTATTTGACCCGGCAAAAGAGCAAAGCGAGCGCAAACTAATGCCCGGCACAGTTGGAATAGCCGCGACGCGACCTATTACGAACGCGTCGGAAGTCGTGACTGGCATGCAAAGGCTGCTCCTACAAACGGCTTTACAACATGCGCCGGCGCCGTATGTGTTTGACCAGATGGCAATTGGTGTGGTCGTCAACTCGGCCGGTCGCTCGGCGCAGAGTTGTTATCGCAGTGACGATTTTTGTGTTTGGATAGATGGTGAGTTTTACAATGCGTCCGAACTTGCACCGTCGGAACAAGTCGAATCCGACGCGGCGTTGCTGGCGCATCTGTTTCGCGAGGGATCGCTAGATGATGCGCTTCCGAAGATCAACGGATTCTATTCCGCCGTCATTTTCGATGTGGCGGAGAATCGACTTTTTTTCATATCCGATCGTTATGGCCTTGGGCAGATATACGTCCATAAAACGCCGACAGGTATTGCATGGGCGAGCGAAATGAAGGCGATGCTCGCCGTTCCGGAATTCTCACCTCAAATCAACATACAAGCGATCGATGATTTCCTCGGAGTCGGGTACTTATTGGGTCGGTCGACCTGGTTCGAAGGCGTGGAGATTCTCGATGCCGCGACCATCGCAATGTTCGATCTCAACTCGGGGCGAATGACCAAGCGGCGGTATTGGTCATATGAAGACAATATTGAGTCGGCGCGGAGCGCGAACGAAGATGAAGTCGCCGAAGAACTCGCACGATTGTTCGATATCGCGGTGCAGCGACGCTTGAATCCAATTGATGAAATTGGTGTGTATTTAAGTGGCGGTCTCGACTCTCGCTTGATCGTCGCGGCACTTCCCGAATCTTTGAGCGCCGTGCCCGTTGTTACATTCGGAACACCGAACTGTGCAGACATCGAAATCGCGCGACAGGTTTGCGAATTGCGCAATGTCGAGCACCACGTATTCAATTTCCAAATTTCGGACGATTGGCTTACGCCGCGCATGAAAGGGGTTTGGTGGACCGACGGTCAAAACAGTATTTTGAACATGCATCGGCTACCGCTATTACCCGAAATTGCGCCATTGTTTGCCGTCAATCTCAATGGATTTCTTGGTGATGCCGTAATCGGCGGATCGTACGGAAACAACCATGAGATGAGTCGTTTCTGGAAGTACCACAATCGCGGGCGACGGTGGATGCGTACTGGCTTGCGGCTCGGCCAAGCGTTCTGCATCGAGCGGTTGCCGTTCATGGATAACGATTTTTTCGATTTTGCCCAGTCGTTGCCGGCTGAATTCCACCGAGAATCGCGAATATATCGAAAAATGCTATTACGTTGCCATCCAGCGTATTTCTCTAACATCCCATGGCAGAAGACGGGTCGCACGATCGGGTTTGACGATGCGCGAAATCGCGGCGGGCTGTTAGGTAAGTTGCAACGTCGAATTTCAAACAACCGAACCGTGCGGCCCGGTAGTTTTGTCGACTATCCGAATTGGCTTCGACAACCGGTGATTGCTGAAAGAATCGATGACCTTCTCGGTTCGGACCGATCACTATGTTTCGAATACGTGAACAAGCGCTACGTGCAGTTAAACATCAATCGACATCGTCAGGGCGAAAACCGTGCGAAGTGGTTGGGCGCATTTTTGACGTTGGAGATTTGGCTTCGTCAGGTGTTTGATGCATCATGCCGACCGACGGTATCCAATGCGACAGACCAAATGCATCGCGAAACACTCGATTGAGTGGTTAAATTGCTCGAGAAAAATCATCACCGATACAACATGCTAAGATCGCTCCGGAAATCCTTGAATCGATTGGCTGCCGAGTATGAGTTGAAGAGGTTTCATTGGTCGAATGTGCAGGTCGGCCTCGTCATATCGACCGGCCGCACGGGCACAAACTTCGTGCAGGCGCTTTTCTCGCAAATACTGACTGGCGTCGATGCGCGACACGAACCACGACCCGATTTGTTTAACGTAGGCACGCGGCGCATGCGGGGCGAGGTGTCGGACGCGGAGGCGACCCGCGAATTACGCCTGCAACGGCTGGAGATTCGCAAGGAACTGGCCCAACGCGGCGTGAATCGGTACGTCGAATCCAACAATAACATGGCGTATCAGTTGTCGCAGATTTTCAACGTGTGGCCGCAGGCAAAGTTTATCCATATCGTGCGTGACGGTCGCGATTTTGTTCGGTCGTCCTATTCGAAGAAGGTGGTTTCACGTGCGACCAATCAACTCGATGCATTGTTCATGACGGACGACGACAAACGCCGCCGTCTACAGGCCTGCGACTTGTCGGGCGATCCATACTGTGATCGTTGGGCGGAAATGTCGCGCTTCGAACGGCTCGCGTGGTATTGGATGACGAAAGATCGATTGATCTGCGATGCGCTGGAGGGCCATCCCGCCGCAATGCGAATTCGATTTGAAGACTTGTTTGATCCCGAAAAGGGCGTGGACTGCGTGATGCAAATGTTGGCGCATCTGGAGTTGACAGACGCATTAAAGGTCGAGCGAGGTGATATTGCAGGCTTAATGGTCAAGCGTGTGAATGAGTCTTCAAGCTATTTGTTGCCGCGTCCTTCAGAATGGTCGCCTGAGCAACAGCAGCAGTTCAATGACATCGCTGGTTCACACATGCAACGCTTGGGATATGACATTTAACGTGCCGCCGATGACGGATGGGGACGCGCAATCATTCCCCGAAGAACCGCCGCGCGAACCAGCCTGCCACGCCGATCCATGCGATGCCTAGCACAACGACTGTGGCGAAATCGACCGGCGTACGGGTTGTATCGCGTTCCAGATAGACCAATTCCTTAATGGACGCCGCCCGCTCCTGGCGTTCGTCGAGTGCAGCCAATTCGGCGTGGCCGCATTCGTATTCGACGGCTCGCAAGATGAGTTTGGCCTCAAATTCGTCGATGCCCAGCCGGGTGGCGAACGCCACGAACCGTTTCCGTTGCCGCCAATTCAGCGGCGCATCTTCCATCTCGGTCTTGGCCATCTCCCGAAACAACTGCTTCGAAAATGAGCGATCGATCGACCTCGCGTGTTGGACGCGGTCGTCGTTTTGACCATGAGATTCGTGAAAATGGGGGAATTGTCCCGACATCGATGGTGTGCCCCTCGCAATCGACGGTATCAATCTCGAATTGCCGATTCAATGGCGGCGACGGGCGTGTTGTGACGGGTCCGGTAGTGATGGCAGTTTGGCGAATATGATGATGGGTGCGCCTTGTGGGAATTGCCATAAGGTCCTATTATTCCGCGATTAATGAAAGATTCGATATTCAAGAAATGTTGGCTGATTGATGAATAAACGCCCCCAATACTCGAAAGCATTCAAGGCACTGGGCGTTGAAACGCCGGTTCTCAAGGCATTGCAAGCGATGGAGTACGAAACCCCATCGCCGATTCAGGCCGAGTTAATCCCTCACGTACTCAGCGGTCGCGATGTGTTGGGCCAAGCCCGCACAGGCACCGGCAAGACCGCGTCGTTCGGTATCCCCGTCGTTCAGAAGGTCGATCCGCAAGGCCGCATGCAGGCGCTGATTCTGACGCCGACGCGCGAATTGGCAGCGCAGGTGCTGGGTGAGATTCGTCGCTTGGCGAAGTTCACCGAGCTGCACGCCGTGCCGGTGTATGGCGGCACGAAGATTGCGGCGCAGATTCGTGACCTCGGTCGTAAGCCGCACATCGCCGTCGGCACACCCGGTCGCGTGATGGACATGATGCAGCGCAACGTGCTCAACTTGGACGACGTGCGTTTTATCGTGCTCGACGAAGTCGATCGCATGTTGGATATCGGGTTCCGCGAAGATATCCGTCGGATTCTGGGCGACATCAAACACGAACATCAAACTGTGTTTGTTTCGGCAACGCTCGAAGGTGAAGTCGCGCGGTTGGCCAAACGGTTCATGAAAGATCCGGTCGAGCTAAACGTCTCGAAAGACGAGATCACGGTTACGGATATTGCGCAGAGCTATCTCGTCGTTGAGCCGCAGAAAAAGATTTCGACGATCACGAAGATTCTGAAAAAGGAAGACCCCAAGCTGGCGATCGTTTTCACGCGCACCAAACACGGCGCGCGCAAGCTCGCCAAGCAGCTACACGCGAATGGGTTTACCGCGAAGGAAATTCACGGCGACTTGGTGCAGCAGAAGCGCGAACGCGTAATGGAGCGATTCCGCAAGCACCACATTCCATTGTTGGTGGCGACCGACTTGGCCGCACGCGGGATCGACGTGCAGGGCATTACGCACATCATCAATTTCGATGTTCCCGAAGACCCCGAAGTGTACGTTCACCGCATCGGACGTACGGCGCGCATGGGGGCGAAGGGAATTGCGATTTCGTTGGTCACGCCCGAGCAAGGACCGATTCTGACGAAGATCGAAATGCTGATCAACAAGGAAATCGAACGCTACGATCTAGATGCTTCGGCGGAAGCGGAACTCGACCGATCGGCACCACCCAAGAAGAAAAAGAAGAAGACCGCCACGTCGCGCAAGCAAGATGCACCGCGTTCAGCCGAACCGCCGCGTGCCGCCCGAAAAAAAAAGGGCAAGGTCAAAACCAAACGCGCGGATGCGGATGCCGCGCCGGCGACCGAAGAGCAACAGGGCCAGCGCCCCAAGCGTCGACCGCTGTTTGTGAAGCTGCCGCCGCGCCGTCCGCGCTAAGAGCAGGCCTCGTCGGCGTCTTTGCTGCGAATCGACATTTTCGGGTCCCAGCGCGTTTGCAACTCGTGCGAGACGCCGACCAAATCACAGAGCTTACCGACCACAAAATCCACCAACTCTTCAATCGTGGTAGGGCGTAAGTAGAAGCCCGGCGATGCGGGGCAAATAATGCCCCCGGCGCGACTGATGCGCAACATGTTTTCCAAATCGATCGGCGACGCCGGCATTTCGCGCGTTAACAAGATCAATTTTCGCGCTTCTTTCAGGTGAACTGCCGCTGCACGCGACACCAAGTTACCTCCCAACCCGGCTGCAACTTCACCGAGCGTGTTATTGCTGCACGGGCAGATGATCATCCCGTCTGTCAGAAATGATCCTGAAGCGAGCGAGTCACCCACATCGCGATAGGGGTGCATCGTAAGCTGCGGTGCCAACTCCGGGCCGACGAGCGATTCGGGCGTTGGGTTTTCAATCGATAGCTCGTCCAAAAACAGACGACGACCGTAGGGCGACAGAACGATGTGGACGTCGCAACCTTGAGCTGCGAGCACTTCCATCAAACGTTGGGCGTAGGGCGCGCCACTGGCACCCGTAACGGCGACGACAATTCGTTTGGACATCTACGCTTCTCCGCAGCGGCGTCATAGTTTGCGAGCATCGATCAACGTTCGCAGGCTGACCAACCGCGCCCGCGCTTCGCTCGCCCAACAACTTTCAGGAAAGCGATTGGCCAGTTCCTCGAACACCACCAACGCTTCGGCCAGCTTTCTCTCGGATTCTAGAACGTCTGCCAGAAAATATGCGGCCATGGCACCGGCGGGTTTCCTTTTCAAATCCTGATTGAGCTGTTCGAGTTGGCGAATGCGACTGGGAATGGCCGATTCCGCATGCGCCCGCAGCACGCGTGCGAATTCCGCCGCTGCCGATTCCGGATACCGATCGACGATCATCGACAAGTTATCGGTGTATCGCGGATGATGCGGGTCGGCTTTTAGCAGGTCTTGCAGCGGCGTCGAATTGGATACGTCGGTTGCGGGCATCGTCGTTGCGGCCGCTTCTGTTGGCGCTGGTGCACACGCCCGCACGAGTTCCGCAAGACGGGCGGCTTCAACCAAGAACGGTTCCGTCGCAATACCCAGGCTTTCCGCAGGCGTGCGGCGTTCGAAGACCGATGAGATCACGCCCGTGTCGTTCGAGTTTCCAAGTCGAATCAATTCGCGTGGTGAAAACGCCTGTTGCACGTGATCGAGCCGTTGCAGCGTCTTTTCGATGTTACCGGCGACGGCGTCGAGATAAGCAAGGCGATAAATCGCTGGAACAGCCAATCGCGATTGCGGCGAATATGAGGCGACGGATTCCCAAACGCCGCGCGACGACATCACCGGCGGCAGCGTACGGACCTTTGCGATGTGTTCGGCGGCAAGCAAGCTTTCGTCGAGGCGCGCATCGACTGCGCGGCCCTTTAGAAACAGCACGTTGCCCACGTAATGCGAATCGGGGAACTGTTCGATAAAACGATCGCAGCGCTCGATGGCGTAGAGCCGCTCCGCTTCAAAGTCGATTCGCAATGCGCGCTCGGCATTCGCCATCTCGGTCGCGCGCAAATCTTCAAAGCCGACGTCGGATGACTGCTGCCACATGTCCACCACAGCCGCTTCGACCTGCTTACCGAGATCGACCGACGCAAAAACAGACGTCGGCGCAATGCCGATGTCGCGCTCGAGAATGCGATATTCCAATTCGTGTCGGCCGACACTCGTATGAAACATGATCACGGGAATCGCGAACAAGACCGCCAACAAAGGCGGGATGCCACCGGGCCGGAAGTTGATAAACCGCGCGACGGCCAATGCAAATGCCGAAATCACGCACGATGCAAGTAGTGCCAATACCCAAGGCGCGTAAAGCAGTGCTTGGTTGCGCGTGGACGCAAAGTGAACATCCTGCGGTCGCCAAGACGCGCCGATGAAGTACGCGCCGATCGGAAGCAACGCGATCAACGCCGACGCATAGCGAAAGCGAAACCGGAACGGACCCATACATGCCAACAGGCAACCCACCTGAATCGCAATGCCCAACCACGGCATCGCCGCCAAAAAGACGATCATCGCGCAGAACGGAACCGACGACGGCAGGCGATATAAAATCGCGATCAAAATCGGAATCGAACAAAGGGACGCGAGCTGCAAACCCATGATGACGGCATGAATCGGTACCGCCTGCACGGGGATGGGGTTGGTGAGAAAATCGACCAACGTGATCGGGTTACCATCTTCCCCGGTGAACGACCGTAAGAACAAGTCGCGAAAGGCGGGGTGTTCCCACGGCGAATAACTGCCCGTGCGTAACCAAAAGGTAAAGCAACACAAACAGCCGAATAGTATGCCAAGCAGCACGAGCATCAGCGCCGCGCGCACGCGATACTTGGTGCTGGCGCGCGACCAGACGTCGATGATCTCGGGCTGATCTTCAACGATATGTGTGACCGCGTTGGATGTGGGTACGGCTGTCATCGCTTTACGCCAAGATACACAGCGGCCACGCCCATCGTCAAAGAGTGATGCCGCACATCGCTGAAGCCCGCCGCCGAGAGGGCTTCTTCCATACCGTGCTCGTTCTTGAACGTCGACACCGACTCGGGCAGGTAGCGATACGCACCGCTGCGGTCGCCGCTAATGACGGCGGCCGCGCGCGGCAGGATTCGGTGAAAGTAAAATCGATAGAGCCCGCCGAGAATCGCGGAACGCGGCGTGGTGAACTCCAAAATACACACGCGACCGTTCGGTCGTAGTGTGCGAAACATCTCGCGCAAGCCCGCGTTCAAATCTTGAAAGTTGCGCACGCCAAAGGCGCAACTGATGATGTCGAAGTGCGCATCGGGAAACGGCAAGTGCAACGCGTCGGCCTGACACCAACCGATCTTCGATGGTCGCGTCACGGCACCTGCCAACATGCCGGCGGAGAAATCGCTGCCGGTGACGCTGTTTGGATTGGCCGCGGCAAACGCGCGGGCGAAGTCGCCGGTGCCACACGCCAAGTCCAACACATCATCGGTGGGCTGAACGCTCGACAAACGCACGGCTTTCTTGCGCCACGACGCGTCGATCCCCAACGACATCACGCGGTTCACGCGTTCATAAGTCGGCGCGATGTTGTCGAACATCGCACGAACGCGCGTCGCCTTGTCGGGCTGCTCGTGGGGGGCCGCGAGGCGTTGGTCGTCCCAAAGGACGGCAGTGGAATCGTCGCTCATATTCGGAATTGTAGCCGCAACGCGATTTAGTGGGGGGGCGGCATGAATTTTGAAAGGTTCTCGTCAAAGCATGATCATGGCGATGGCGGAAAACAGCGCGAACAAAAAGCCGGAAAGAAACAATGCCTCCGGCCAATCTCGATCGAACGTCACCTTATAGATGATGCCGCCGCACAACTGCAATACGGCAATGCCCGACATGAACAGCCCCCAACTCGACGACCACTTCACGATCACGGGCAGGAAGATAAACAGGACATACATCCCGATGCCGCCGTAGAGGCAAGCCTGGTTGACCAGAATCGCTTGGTGATCCGCCTTGTCGATGGGGGCGTCCGACCGAGCGGCGGCGCGGGCTTCCGCGACGGAGAACGGCGTGCCGCATTCGGGGCATACGCGCGAGCGCAACGTGCGCAGGTCGTAGCCGCATTCGGGGCACAGGTGCGGCACAGTGTCGGGCACCGGCGGATGGTTGGTGGCGTAGTTGCCCTGAGCGCCATATGAATCCGACGCGTCGGCCGGGTCGTTGTCACCTGCCAGCGGCAGCGGCTCGAGTTCGATCTCGAAGGGCGTCGATTTGTCGGGCACATCGTTCATGTTGTTAGCCGAGGCCGTATTCGCTCCAACGCCGATCCACCATTTGCTTAATGTCGTCACTCATTTTGAGGAGTTCGGGCCACTCGCGGACAACGCCTTCGCCCGGAATTTTTCGCGTGGCGTCGATACCGATCTTGCTACCGGCACCGCAATACGGGGCGGCGTGGTCGAGAATGTCGAGCGGACCGTCCACCACGAACGTGTCGCGCCGTGGGTCGACGTTGGCACCGACTTGGAACATCACCTCTTGCTCGTCGTGAACGTTCACCTCTTCGTCGACGATGATGATGAACTTGGAAAGCATCATCTGACCCGCGCTCCAAATCGCGCTGGCAACCTTTCGCGCTTGGTAGGGGTACTCCTTGCGAATTTTGACAAACACAAAATTGTGGAACGCACCCCAACGCGGCAGGTGATAGTCAATCGCATCCGGAATAATCGTTTGCAACAGCGGCAGGAACACGCGCTCGGTCGCCTTGCCCATGTAATAATCTTCCATCGGCGGCAGGCCAACGATCGTCGTCGGGTAGATCGGGTTCTCGCGATGTGTGATCGCCGTGATGCGAATCGTCGGGAATTGATCGGCCAAGCTGTAGAAGCCGGTGTGGTCGCCGAACGGGCCTTCGCGTGCCGTCTCAGTCGCGCTGACGTAACCCTCGATTACTATCTCCGCATTGGCTGGAACGTTAATTGGCACCGTCTTCGCCGGGCATAGTTGAATGCCGCCGCCGTTTAAGAAGCCGGCGAACAACAACTCGCTCACGGCCGGCGGTAACGGGCACGTCGCGGCGTAGGGCAGCACGCTTTCACCGCCGAACGCAATGGCGACGGGCATGTCCTTTCCTTCGCGTGCCCACATGCGATGATGCCGCGCCCCATCGTGATGCACGTGACAATGAAACAGCGCCGCCTTCGGCCCCGTGGCCTGAATCCGATACATGCCGATGTTGGGCTCGCTGCCATCGGGGGCGTTGGTGTATATACCGGCAAGCGTGATGTAGCGACCGATCCAATCAGAATCGCTCGCGGGTGTTTTCGAATGGCCGACCATCACCTGATCGTCGGTGCCGCCATCGAATGGCCAGCATTGCAGGATGGGTAGTTTGGTCAGGTCGGCATCGTCGGTGTGTACAACTTCCTGACAGATGCCGCGTTTCACCTGCTTGGGCGGATAGCTCGCGATCTTGGCCAGCTCGGGCAACATCTTCATTTTTTCCATCAGCGACGTCGGCGGTTCGGGCTTGATCAGTTTCTGTACACGATCCGCCAAGGCCTCAAAGCTCTCGCAGCCCAGCGCCATTCGCATGCGTTCGTAACTGCCGAACAAATTGATGGCCACCGGCATGTCGCTGCCTTGTACCTGCTCGAATAGTAGGGCGTGGCCACCTGTCGTACCGTGCACCGGATCGGTCGAGGGGGCGGCGCTGGCGGGTTCGGGGGCCGGCGACTTGGACACGCGGTCGGCGATCTCCGTGATTTCCAACGCGGGGTTCACCGGCGTCTTAATGCGTTTGAGTTGGCCGGCAGCGTCGAGGGCTTCGATATACGTTCTCAGATCACGGTAGGGCACGGTGGTCTCCGAAGGATGTATCCGTCATGGTGGATCAAATGTCACTAAAGGCGCGTTCGCAATGGCCAGTTAATCACAGCCTATTCTGATGGTGTTATAGCCGCACAAGCGGCAGGCGACGAGCGAGAAAAACCCTATATTCCTTGCCAGAACGCGGTTTTGGCCATAGTATCCGCGCTTCTGTTACGAGCAATCAACGACCTGCGTCTGTCAGGCAACGAAATCCCCCACATGGTGCGTCCGAGGAGTGTAAGGTGGCACAAGCAAAGATGAACGGTAAAGCAAATTATGTATTTACGTCTGAGTCGGTAAGCATGGGCCACCCGGATAAGGTCGCCGACCAGATTTCGGATACCGTCCTCGACGCTTTGCTTTCCAAAGACCCCGATGCACGCGTGGCCTGCGAAACGTTTGTTACCACCGGCCTCGTCGTTGTTGGTGGTGAAGTTACGGTACACAACAAGGCTGCCGAGCTCGAGTTGGGCAACATCGAAGATCGCGTGCGCAGCACGATCGCCGACATCGGTTATACCGACCCGGATTGTCAGTTCGATCACAAGAGCTGCGCCGTCATCCGCACGATTCATAGTCAGTCGGCGGACATCTCGATGGGCGTCACCAAGACCAAGAAAAAAGCCCAAGGTGCCGGCGACCAGGGCATCATGTTCGGCTTCGCCTGTAAGGAAACCAAGGCATTGATGCCGCTGCCGATTCACTTGTCGCATCGTTTGGTCGAAAGGATGGCCGACGTCCGCCGCGACGGCACGCTCAATTGGCTGCGCCCCGATAGCAAGTCGCAGGTGTCGATCGAATACGACGGACATAAGCCTGTTCGCGTGACCAGCGTCGTTATCTCCACCCAGCATCAGGAAAAGAAGGACCTGCTCGGTCGCGACGGCAATGTGAACGACAAGTTCCGCAAGGCGATCATCGACAAGATCATTAAGCCGGTAATCACCGACGAAGCACCGGAGCTGTGGAGCAACAAGATCAAGTTCCACATCAACCCGACGGGTCGTTTCGTAATCGGTGGTCCGCACGGTGACGCGGGGCTGACGGGTCGCAAGATCATCGTTGATACCTACGGCGGTCGTGGTTCTCACGGTGGTGGCGCGTTTAGCGGAAAGGACCCATCGAAGGTGGACCGCTCAGCAGCGTACATGGCGCGACACATCGCGAAGAACATCGTCGCCGCAGGCTTGGCCGATATCTGCCAGTTGCAGCTTTCGTATGCCATCGGTGTGGCCGAGCCGATCAGTATCAACGTTCGCACCGAAGGCACCAATCAGATCAGCGAACGCAAGATCGAGAAGCTCGTTCGCGATCACTTCGACCTTACGCCAGCTGGCATCATCAAGTACCTCAACCTCAAGCGACCCATCTATCGCCAAACGGCGGCCCACGGTCACTTCGGTCGCAAGGGTTCGGCGTTCACGTGGGAGAAGACGAACATGGCCGCGAAGTTGAAAGCTGCCGCGAAGTAAGCCCTCCCCAAGCCGACAGTAGAAAACAAAAGGCCGCGTTTGCAGTTTGAATTGCAAAAGCGGCCTTTTTTAATTGAACAAAACGGGCGATCTGCTTACGACTTCTGTCGGTGTAGCGACGGATCGACCACGGCTGCCATCTGGTCACCGTTGGGCAATCGTTCCGCTCCTAGGAACTCTAAGATCGACGGAACGACATCCTGCGGCGATTTGACTAGCGTGGGGTAATCCACCTCCAACACCTCGAAAGCCTTATTATTTTTCAGGAAGTTCAGCGCGACGAGGCGGTGTTGAGTTAGCCCACGCAGCAGGTCGTCTTCCGTCAGCTTCGCACCTTCGGTACCCAAACGCGAGATCATTTTATATTGCGACGCCGCGATCTCTTCGACCGGCCGTTGCATGAACACGACCTTATATTTGTGTCGCTGCGGCATATGCGGCAACAACATCGTCACAGCCTTGATCGCCTTCTGGTCGAGGCCTTCTTCATCGAGGAGCTTGGGCTTTTTGGCGATCTGCTTGATCTCTTCCCATTCGTAATAGCCCTTCGGGTTGTCCGTGTCGGCTTCGCGTTCGCCGTCGGTCGCAATCGGCATGCCGCCGGCTTCCAACATTTGCATCATCAACGACGTGCCGGAGCGCGGTAACCCTGAGACAAGTACGAATTCCTTACCGGATTGCTTGTGTTCGTCCTTGTCGGGTAACGGTCGCTCTTCGTTCAAAATGCGCACGCGTTCTTTGACGTTTGGAATCTCCGGCAAGTCGAACGTGATGAACGACCGTTTGCCGCTGGGCTGCGTAATGTCGGAGCGGCGGTCGCGAATCTTGCGGATGGCGCGGCTGTGTTCCTGCGCTTTTTCCGGGTTCGGCAACTCCGTGCTGTACAGTGCTTTTAGCCAGCGATGGGCGTTGAGCATGTTCGGGCGGAATTTGAGTGCCGTTTGAAACGCGACTTCGGCGCGCTCCGGATCACCCGATCGTGCCAGAGCCACACCCAAATTGAAGTGGGCCATCGGCGAACGGTGAATACGACTAACGGCGTTGAGTGCCGCGTCCGCCGTTTTCTCATTGTCACCTGCGCGGCGATACACCGTGGACAGACCTTGCCATGCCAGCGAGCTGTCTTCGTGAATTTCGACCGCTTTGCGATACGCGCGTTCCGCATCCTTGAATCGCGCCATGCGCAGATACAAGTCGCCCAGTTGAATGTGCAGGCCGGGCGTACGAGCGGAGTACTTTTCCGTCTCGTTGAAAATGTCCAACGCTTTGTCGAATTGATTTAAACCCAACAGCGCGCGGGCCTTGATCAACATCATCTTTCCGGGAACCTTGCCGCCCTCTTCATAAGCCTTGTCGATGATGATCTCGGCTTGTTTGTAATAGCCGGCTTGCTGGCAACAGTTGGCCAGCAAGTCGAGAAAGCGATTCTCCCACGGCCGTCGGTCGACGATTTCGCGTGCCAGTTCAAGTGCTTCGTCATTGCGGCGCAACCACAGCAACTGTCGCGCAAGGTTGTACTTGGCTTCGATGTCCGCGTTGGCGGCGGCTTTCTCCTTGTCGGTTCCCGGATCTTCGATGTACCCCAGCGCGACGAACTGATTCATCAACTCTTCGGAATCCTGCTGTCCGAGCGCCGTTCCGGGCGGATGCATGCCGGATTCGCCCGGAACATCTTCCCACGAGTCGATCTTCTTAATCTCTGGCGGCGCTTCGAAAATTTCAACCAACGGCCGACCGTCCATGTCGTTGGCGATCGGAAGGCCGAACAGGCTGAGAATGGTCGGGCAGATATCGATCAAGCTCGCACCGAAGATCAGGTCATCTTTCTTGATGCCCGGGCCGTTGACGGCAATCATCCCGAACTCGCGGTGCCACACCGCCGGACCTGCAGGCTCGCGGGGCATATAGTCGGGGCGCATGTGCCGCGATTGAAATCCGTGGTCGGAACAGATGATGGTGATGCAATCGGGGCCGGCCAAATCCAGCAGGCGTTCGAGCATCATGTCGTGGAACTTGTACGCCCCGACGATGACGTCTTTATAGATCTCGAAGTCTTCATCTTTGATCTTGGGCATCTTCGGTGGGTGGTATTGCATAAACGCGTGCGAAAAGTGATCGATCGCGTCATAGTAGATCGCCATGAAGTCCCACGGCTCGGTTTCCATGATGGCCGTGCCAACGGCGTGGACCGTGGCGCAGTCGCTCAAGACCTTCGCAAAGGTGGTTAAGCGCTTATCTTCTGCCTGATTGATTTTGGCCGCATTAGGAATGAAGGGCAGAATATGGGCCTGGGTCAATTCCTGTGGCATGACCCGAAAACGCCCAAGAAACTGCGTGCGATCGGCAGGGTGAATCGTCCCCGGAGACACCTTCCAACCCTTGCCGGGGATGAACTGAATCCCCGTAAAGTGGTTGGTTGCGATGCAGCCGTTGATCGGCTCTGCCGGATGGCTCGCCCACCAACCAACGACATTGCTACGGAAACCTTCCTGCGAAAGGATATTCCAAATGGCCTTGGTTTTGCGCGACGTGCTAGTGTAGGGGCGTACGCCACCGTTGACCGGGTCGGGCTCGATAAAGCCGTGAATGCCGTGCTTATCTGCGAACTTTCCTGTCGCGGCTGAGTTCCACAGCATGGGCGAAAGGATGGGCTCTAACGTGGCGAGATTGCCCATCACGCCGCCGTTGATGAACTTCTCTAACGTCGGCAGCTCACCCGCTTCCAGCAGTGGGTTGATGTGTTCCCAGTCTGCCGCGTCCCAGCCGATCAGTAATACCTTAGGTTTAGCCATGTTGCCCCGCAGTTGATTATCGCTACTCGAGGGTACGCTAAGGTGGGCGTACATTCGTTTCTGCGCTAGATCACAGATTGTCTGCTTGTCTCATCGGTTTGCAACCATCGGCAAGATGGTAGCAGGTTTGAGAATTCGGACTGATCAAATATCAGAAGTTCGAGCTATCGATAGCAATAAAAAAACCGCCGCCGATAACAATCGGCGACGGTTAATTTTCTATCCGCAAGAATCACGCAAATCTTGTTGCCGATTCCGACCTATTAGGCCGAGCGGCGGCGGCGCCAGCCAAGGAGGCCGGTAGCACCGAGTGCGAGCAAGCCGAGCGAGCCCGGTTCCGGAATCGCACCAGCGTTGATCGCGGTGTTGGGTTGATCTTCGTAAGCAAAGTCAACCAGCGTGAACAGGTGCGTCGGGATGCCCGTTCGGTTTTCGATGCGAATCCAACCGAAGTGTTGGTTACCGCCGATGTCGAACGTCACGCCGATAATGCCTTGTTGGCCTTGAACGGTGAATTGGCTCGAACCACCATTATTTGCATAGCTGACAAAGGCCAACGTGCCAGCGGCCAAGAAGCTAAAGGCACCATCGATCGCGGCACCAACCGGAATGTTGTAAGCGTAGGGGTAGCCGAAGGCACCGGTAAAGCCGGCGATGCCCGCATTGCTGTTGGCGACGGTCGTGGCAGTCGTGCCGGTACCCACGATGTTGTTACCCTGACGGACGAAGCCTGCACCGGTGACCGGGAAACTGCCGCCACCGATTGTCGATGACGAGTTGACCGGGTTAGAAAGGAAGATGTCGTTGACGCCGTCACCATCGAGGTCGAGGTTACCGGCAGCACCGGCAAGGTCGATGTTCAGCACGCCGGAGTGCACGATGGCGGCATCGGCAACTTCGCCGGCACCGAAAGCCGCAGCACCAGCCGCAGCGTAACCAGCCCAGCGGGCCTTATCGAGAATGTTCTTCTTCTGTCGTCGTGGATTAGCCATTCTTTTCCTTCTCCTATGTGTAATTCTCGCGGATGACCAGACACACCCTGTCGAGCACAGTCTGGTCGCTCCCCCTCGGATATGTTTACGATTAACAACAATATTAAGAATTATGTTCTTTTAAATCAACGATTTATGATGCAGAAAATAATCACCATTTTTCGGTCGTTCGACGCCGCAAAAACTCACACTTACACTTAGTCACGACTGGTCTTCCAGGTGGCCAATTTCGTGGTCGCGAGAACTCAATTTCACGTCAAAGAGCGGCTGTTTGGTTGTAAATGTTGGATATTTAATGATTTACGGGTGACTGTTGGGCGAGTAGGGCCTGGGCGTTATCCAAAAGCGTCCGAGAAGTGGTTTAGCCGATCCGTCACGATGGTTTCTCTTTGGCTCCGTCCGTCGAGTTGCGGCCATATCTCCCTCTGGGGCTCTCGCGTGGAGGAATTTTTCTCTATTCACCGTTGGGCTGCGACGGTGCCTCCGCCTTCCGATCGAGAATGCCGTTGAAAAATCGTAGTGCCAACGTGTGACTGGGCTCCATCATTCCGCCGTGGTTGAAGCCATCGAGTTCGAACAATTCACAGTTCGCGTGACCTTTGAGCTTCAGCATCCGCCACATGTAGGCGTTTTCTTCGTACCGACCGAGCAATTCCAACTCACGATCACCGGTGACGAGCAGGATCGGTGGGGCGTTGGCACGCACGTGAAAAAGCGGTGCCAATTTGTCGACGACCGGCTGATCGCGCGGGATGCCCATCTCCTTCCGCGGCGTGAAATGCGTGATCGTGTGACCGCTATAGGGTGCGAGCCCGGCGATCTGGTCGGCGTCGACGTCGTGTGCGGCGAGAAAATGCTTGTCGAGCCCGACCATGCTGGTGAGATACCCGCCGGCGGAATGACCGGCGACGAAGATTTTCTTCGTTGAGCCGCCGAAGCGATCGATGTTCTTAAACGTCCACGCCACGGCAGCGGCGGCGTCTTCGATATAGACAGGTGCCTTTACTTTGGGGTGCAATCGATAGTTCGGCGCGACAATGGCGAACCCCTGATTTTTTAGGCGTTCGGGGATGAACTTTTCGCCGGTATATAGACCGCCGCCGTGAAACCAGACGATGGTCGGGAAGTCTTTTTTTTTTTCGGGGTAGTAGAGGTCGAGCACGCAACGTTCGCGTGCGTAGGCATCGAGGGCGGGTTCGGTGCGATAGGGAACGTCTTTCTTGGTCGCGTATCCGTCGGCGGTCGGTTGCTCTGGTGGTGGCGCGAACGCCGTGAGGCTGAGGGGCGACAGCAACAAACAGGTTGAGATGAGAATCTTCATGGCATGAGGTTTGCTCGATAGGGTCAGGCTCGAATGCTTGATCAAAGCCGTTCGGTCTTAGTCCCCCAGCCCCAGAGGGGCAGGGGCACCCGCGAGCGCTGTGGCACCGGTTTGCAACCGGTGTGATGCAACCTCAATTCGCCTTCAATCGAATCGCGGTACCGCCGCTGGTTGCGAGTTTGATTTTCATTTTCTCGCCTTGCTTGACCTGCTTTGATTCGATGGCAACTTCGTATGGCTTTTTGTCCCAGTCGGCACCATCGCCATCGCGGTAGATCTCTGCCGTGTAGCCTCGTCCTGCTTCCAGAAAGGAAAGGTCAAGCGTCAGTTCGCGGGCGTTTTCGTCGGTAATCGCACCGACATACCAATCGTCGCTGTTGCGATCTTGCCGGGCGATCATCACGTAATCACCGATCTGGCTGTCGAGCACCTTGGTCGCCGCCCAGTCGGTCGGAACGTCTTTTATAAACTGAAACACATCGAGGCGCTTCTCGTAGTTCTCGGGCAAGTCCGCCGCCATGTGCAGCGGGCTGTAGAGAATGACGTACAGCGCAAGTTGCTTAGCGACCGTCGTGCTCACGCGATTGCCGGGTTGATATTCGCCGAACGTGACGCCGAAGATGCCGGGCGTGAAGTCCATCGGTCCGCCAAGCAAGCGCGTAAACGGAATGATCGTCGTATGGTCGGGTTTGTTCTGCGTCGCTTCGCCGCCCCATGCGTTGAATTCCTGACCGCACGCGCCTTCGCGCGTCATCATGTTGGGATAGGTGCGACGAATGCCGGTCGCCTTAATCGGTTCGTGCACATCGAGCATGATCTGATATTTGGCGGCGAGTTCGACGATCTTCCGATAGTGGCGCACCATGAATTGACCGTGGTGCCACTCTTTGTGCTTCTTGCCGTCTTTGTCGGTGCGGACAATATTTTGCGCGTGTGCAACGTAGCCGGTCTTAACGGCGCGAACGCCCAGACGCTGATAGAGGTTGAATGCGTCTTCGACTTGTCGCTCGTAGTTTTCAACCGCGCCGCCGGTTTCGTGGTGACCGATGAGGCGAACGCCTTTGTCTTTCGCGTAATTGGCGAGCTGTTCGATATCAAAATCCGGATAGGCCGTCGTGAAATTGAACTTTTCGCCGTTTTCGATCCAGTTGCCATCCCAGCCAAGGTTCCAGCCTTCCACCAGCACGCCGTCGAAACCATGCTTGGCCGCGAAGTCGATATACCGCTTGGTGTTGTCAGTCGTCGCACCGTGCTTGGGGCCAGAACCCCACGTCGCTTTGTTCAGGTGCATCTCCCACCAAATGCCGACGTATTTGCCGGGTTTGATCCAACTGACGTCGTTGAGTTTGTTGGGCTCGTTCAGGTTGAGAATCAATGGCGATTCGATCAACCCGCCGGGCGTGTCGCTGATTTGAATCGTGCGCCACGGTGATTGAATCGGTAGCGTGCCGCGCACCTTGACGCCGTCGGACCACGGCACGAGGTCGGCTTCAAACGTATTATTTTCGCGCCGATGCAGCGCCATGCTGGCGAAGTCGGTCAATGCCGCTTCGTGCAGGCTGATGTAGAGCTTGTCGCTCGCTTTGAATGTAATCGGCGTGTGGACCTTATCGGTTTTCTGCAAGGGCGAATCGGTATAGCGATATTCGTACCGATTGTATTCATACGCCGGAATCCACCAACAGCGATGGTTGTCGGTCATCGTGAACTCGGTCAGTTCGTTCATGAGTTCGATATCCGACAACCCTTTTTGCTCGGGAATGCGATATCGAAAACCGAGACCGTCGTTGAACACGCGAAACACCCATTCGATGCGCGTCGATGGCTTATCTTTTTTCGCGAGCGTGACCACCAACTGTCGATGATGATCGCGCACGTCTTTGCACTCGCCCCAAACCTGCCGCCACGTATCGTCGACAGTCGTGAACTCATGCGAGTCGATCACCAAATCCTTATCGAAGCCGGGGCCGTTACGCAGTTGCACGCCCAGCCGCGACGGTGCGATGACCAGATCGGCGGCGCGACGCACTTCGTAATACGGTACGCCGTCGCGCATCGTGAGCGAGAGCGTGATCGATTTGTCGGGTGATTGAACGTCGATTGCAGCCGCGCTCGGTGTCATCAGGAAGCAAGAACTCGCACCGGCGACCAACAGGAAGGGAATAGCGTTTTTCACGATCGTGGTGATCCAATTCGTACGTTAGGGGCGGCGCGCGTTGCACCTTGCCCGCGACTTTGGGTTTTTAGTGACGAACGAGTGGCAGGGAGCATGCGCGAACTACAGCGCGCCGTCAAAACCCTGCTGCAGTGCGGCGAAATCGACGAGATCCACATCATCGTCGAGATCGCCGTCGAAACCGTCGCGGCAGGATTGTTGCGTTTGTGGCGGGGTGGGATCGATGGGTAGGTCGGGGCCGGTCAAACACTCTTCAAACGACGTATAGTCGTCCACATCGATGTCGCCGTCACAATCGGCGTCGCCGGGGCGGCAATAAATCAGGCGGAAGTATTCGGTCGGCTGACCGGAGATGGAGTTTTCGTAATTCACGCCGACGCCCGACGGCGTGATCGTAGGCGTGCGACCGAACGTACTGCCATTTTCGGTGACGGCGACGGCCACGATGCGCGCGTCGACGGTCCAACTCGTTGGGCGTGGCAAGTTGAGGGGCGTGTTGTCGCCGCGCGGTTGGCGAATCGTGATGCGATAGGGTTCGTTCACAAACGAAAGATAGTGTGGCGCACCGCCCGCCAAGGGTTGACCGTAAAGCACCGTGACAACGCCACCCGTAACGCGACCGGCATTCTCCATCAGGAAGCCATCGGGCGCGATCAGGTTGCCGCCGCGGAACCATGGTGAATTGGTCAGGTTGGCGGAGACGGTCGTGCCGTCGGTAAACGTCGTGACGGTCTGACCGGCCGTGGGGAAATTATCGAACGACGTCATGCCCTTTCCGACGAGCGGTGCGATGTTGTGCTTCTGAAACACATCGAGCACGTTGACCCAATCGAGGTCGCCGTTGGGAAGGCTGTACGAAAGCGAATAACCAATCGACAGGTAATAGGTGAGTGCCGGCAAGTCGTTAGCCATGAATGGCCCGCCGAGATTGTGGGCGTTGAAGTACAAGTTCTCATGCGCCCACAGCGGTGCCATCGGGTAGATCGAAAAGTTGTTGTCGGGGTAGCTAAAAAAGCCGATCGTGTACGACAAACAAAAGCCCGCTTCGTGGTGCGAGAGGCGATCGAAACCGCCTTCCGACATGATCGGCAAGAACGAGGCACTTCGTTCGGCAAGCTCGACCATATGTTGGTGATACGACGTTGCATCTGCACAACTCGGATGCGCGCCGTAGCGCGGTTGGTTGCGGGCGCCGACCTGATCTTCAAAGAGAAAGTCGCACGGAATGGTCTGCGTGAATTCGGTGCGGGTTTGATCTTGTCGAGAGATGACGGTCGGGTCGCACGGGCTGACGACATGGCCGAAATTCGGGCCGTAGTTTTCGCTGATCAGATTGTTGTTGCGATCGCGCAGCACGACATCGTTGGTGAGCGACGACCAACTGGGTGAGTTCGGATCCCACCAGGTGGGGTTGGTGTAGGGCATAACCAGATGGCCTTGACTGCGCGCCGTTGAAACGAGGTTGGCCAGCGCGTTCTGCGAGCCGAGATCGGCACGAGGCGGCAGGTAGTCGGGATAGTTGTTATCAAAACCGTTCTGCCAGAACGAGACGATGTGTATCAAGTTGTTGGCCGGCACGTTAGGCAGATACGACAGGAACGTTGAGAACGTCCAACCGCCCTGCAGAAAGTCGGTCTTGAACAAGACAGCCCCGGCCAGCTTCTCGAATAGCGAAGTGCCGAGCTTCTCTTCCAGTGTCGGCATCGTGTCGTGGCCGCTGCGCGTCCAGTAAGTGTCCATCGCTTCTTCGAGCGTGGAACCAATGCTGAAAACCATCGTCGGTGACGTCCACGTTGTCCCCGGCGCAACGTCCGTCGTGAAGTCATGATGGAACTTGTTCGAGCCGCCATTGGCACCATCGCGAAAGATGAACCAGAACGCCGACTTGAGCGCTTCGGTCGGTTCGTGAATCCCGTAAATCGCCAGGCTGCCGGTGGTGAGGTCGGCGTAACCAAAATCGGCGAACATTTGGCCGGGGTAGCTATGGCCGTAGTCGCGCTCGGCAAAGAACGGCGGCAGCAACCGCATACCTTCCATGATGGGCATGTAGATCGCTTCAATCGTGCTGCGCTGCACGGCGAACTGCACCGGATAGGCAATGAGCGTGATGCGCAAGCCGGAGGTATTCTCGACCGTCAGCTTGGTATCGCATTCGGGGCCGTCGGTCGCGGTGAAGGTCAGCGTGATATCCGCCTGCGGTGCCACGTTCGAATCGTAATTCAGCGTGAGCACGTTTTCGGTATCGTCCCAGCTGTAAGAGAACGTGCGATTGCCATTGGCCGGCGAAAAGTTGGAACCATCGAGCGATGAGCTATCGCTGAATTGCATGAAGAAGGGACCGAAGAGATTACCCGTCGATACCTGGTGATTCGTCGTTTTGTCGGTGATGTAAAGCAGTCGGCCGTCGGATTTACGAAAGGCCATTTCGTAGTAATCGTCGTTCCAAAATCGAACGCGATCGGGTTGGCTTTCATCGAAGGTGATGGCGGCCGACGCGGTGCTAACCGACAGGGCGATCAGACACATCGAGCCGATTCGGATGCTGCCGCTCAGCATTCTCATGGCAATAGATACCTTTCAGAACGGCACGACGGATTAAATCCGCCGTGCCGCTGGTGTTGCAATCGTTGCAATAGACTTGTGATAGTACGCCGAAGTGCGAACGGCTTATGGCGCGAGCAACGCGGCGACGAAGCCGGCGATGTCGGCACCGTTGAGCAGATCGTCGTCGGCAAAGTCACCGTTGAGCGGATCGCAGCCGGGGTAGTTCGCGGCGTAGCCGGCCGGATCGACCAACGCTTCGGCCATGGCCGGTACGTCGGCAAGGTTCACGCTGCCGTCACAGTCCATATCGCCCAGCGGCTGAGCGGTGCTGACCGTGAAGCTGAACGAGCCGTTGCTGGCCGTATCCACTGTAGCGGCAACTACGGGCGACAAAGCCGGAGCGGTTTCTGCAGAAACCAAGACATTGGCGATCGCGTTCTCGAGTTGGAACGTATAGGTGCCGGTCGTTGCCGGAGCGTTGAACGTACCGCTGAGAACGGTCTGCGGACCACTTTGACCGACACCGGATTGCACGTTGGCATCTTGGCCGACGGATGCACCGGCGACACCAAACGTATTCTGGCCGCCACCGATTTGTCGCAGGAACAACGAGCCGGGCACGCCGCGCTGCACACCGATGTAACCGGTGGTCGCGCCGCCTTCAGCCGGGTTGGAAATGCCCAACGGTCGGCTGAATTGTGCCATCGTGCCGTCGATGCTGCCTTCGTTGCCGGGTGCGATGTCCACGACATCGGGATTGCTGTTGGATGCCATCAGGTCGGTCGAGACGAGGGCCAATCCTGCATTGTCACCGGACGACACTTCGACCGTGATGGTCCAGTCGATCGCTGCGCCGGGCGCAACGTTCTGGCCCGCCTGCGACGAGTCGAGGTTGAGGGTGACGATTTGAGCCGTCGCGGTGGAAGCCGCGAAGGCCAGTGCCAAGATGGCAAAAGCGAATTTACGCATGAGTATCACTCCTGAATATTCGTCGCCGGGGCGACGCGTTTTCGACCTGACGGTCGATTTTATGTTATTTGGGACCGAAAGTCCCGCCTTTCACACAAACCGTAATTTAGTTGCCCGGACCGTCGATAAGCGACTCGAAAGCGCTCAGGTCCGCGTCGTCGATCGTACCGTCCTTGAACAGGTCGAGCTGCTCGCATTCCATCGGAAAGACCGGATTGGGCGTGCGACCGCCGCATTGCTGCAGCAGGGCGATATCGATGAGGTCATTATCGCCATCACAGTCGCCGTCGCCATCCACGGTGCCCAAGCAGATGCGGGCCGCACGGGACTCAAAGTTTCGGACACCGCCCATCAACTGATAGTTATCAAACGTCACGTCGAAGATCACGCCGGGGTTACCGTTGGCAAAAGTGCCCGCGATGTTGAACTGCGTCAGGTTCGAGACGTCGAGACCCGGCACCGAACCGGGGGCGTCTTCCTGTAGGAAGTCGCCAAGTTCTTTGCTGAGCGTCCACGTACCCGGGCCGGGGATGTCGAAGTCCCAAACTCGGATCGTGCCGTCGCCATCGTACAAAATCGCAATGATGCGATCGGCGAGATTGGACGGATTCACCGTAACGTCGAGGACGATCTCCGCGGCTCCACTGGCGTCAATGGCCGACGGGAAGATGAAGAAGCAGCCACCGAAGTCGGTCGCTGCGACGGTGAAGGCATCGGGACCCGAGGTGAAGTCCGACGGATCCCACGTGCCATACTGGCCGGTCGGCGTGAAACTGGAGAAGTCCGAAATGACGGCACCCGCCGCCGGTCCCGAAAGCGGGTCGGTGAAGTTCACCGGTGCTTCGCCTGGATTAACCACTTGGTTGCCATCGACCGAGCTGTTGCGCATCGACGGTAGGCTTTGGTTGGAGGCCGGGCCGGTGCGATCGCCGATGATGGCGGACAGTTGCACCACGCGCGGGAAGTCGGCAGCGCTGAGGCCAAGATCGGCCAACGGTATCGCCAACTCAACGCCGCTATCTGCCGTATCGGCTTGGGCGGCAACCGTCGCGGCGTCGTCCGTAAAGCACATGAACGAATCATCGGTACAACTGGTGATGCCGTCGATGTTCTGGTTGTTGAACGCCATCTGCAGGTTGTTTGGATTCACGGCATCGACGCCGGTCAATATTGCACTGCCGCCATCGAGATCGCTGCGACCGCGGAAGGCGAATGTGTCGTTGACCACGTCAAAGTAATCGATGTACGCCGTCGGTGACGGGTCGTACGTGAGATTGATGCCGTAGGCATAATCGTATTCAGCGCTGCGGTCGCTCAGGAACGTGCCGCTATTGAGGATGTCGAGCGGACCGTTCGGCAATTGGTTTCCGTTGAAGCCAATGATCGGTCGCACGCCTGGCAAGACTGCGTTTGCGCGAAGTTCTTCCCACGTCAGGTCGAGCACGTCGTAGTCGGCCTGCAACTGCATGAACGATACGTTGGCGAAATCGAAGCCGGGGATACCGCCGGCGTTGACGAGGTTGCCGGCGCTCAAGTTTGCCGTCAGCGTGAAGCTGCCCGGGGGAACATTGAAGAACGCCCAACGAAGTTGCGTGTCGTCGGTATCGGCGAGAACGATCAAGATCGTTCCACCTGCCGAACCGCCGGGGCCGACCGTGCTGGGGCCGAGCGTAACGTCGAGTTCGAAGTTGATGGCGTCACTGAGATTGACGTTGGGGCTGATATCCACCGCACCGCCACCGAAGCCTCCGGTCGTGTTTTCTTCGATGCGAAGACCATCCGGCACCAAGGTGATGGTTGCCGTCGCCCACGAGACGTATGTATCGACGGGAAGCAGGTCGAAGTCGGAAATCGGAACGACCGGGAACGCCGATGCATCCGGCGTAAAGTTGAGCGTGTGCTCGCCATCATCGCCATCCACCAGCGCGACATGATCGAACGTTACGTCGAACGCGACGCCAGGGTCGCCGCTGCTGAAGCCGCCGGTTAGTTGGATAAAGCTGATGTCCGTCAAATCGAGGCCGGGAACCGAGCCGGGCAGGCCGTTCAGCGACGGCATATCGACGGGGATAGCGTCGGTAAATGTTCCGGGGCCGGTGATCTCGAACAAGTACACGGATTCCGTGCCGTCAGCGTCGGATAGGATGATACCGAATCGCGGCGCTTGGTTGGGGGCGTTCACCGTGTAAGTGACCTCGAGCATGCTGGCCGCGCTTCCCGCGTTCGCATTAGGGGAGATATCGATGACGCCGCTACCGAAGTCGGTGCTTTCGATGCGAACGGTATCTCCGTCGGTCGTGACGGTGGCGTTGGCCCATTGATCGTTGAGCGCGAAAAACTCGACATCGGAAAAGTCTTCGATCACGGCACCACCGCCACCGGCGTTGGCATCGGTATCGATGAACAGGTTGATCGACTTGTTGTCGGCCGCCAGGTTTCCGGTCATACCGAGGTACAAGTAGTCGTCGTCGTGATCGGCGTAGAGCGCGTTTAGCTCGGAGCCTTCCTGCACGGGCGTTTGCGAATCGGCGAGTTGCACCTGGTCGCCTCCCGACGTCGGGCAGGATTGCGTGAGCAGCGGCGCGCCGCCGGTGTAGTCGGCAGGGTCGATGTTACCGTCAAGAACGGCACCGGCACCCAGCGTCGAAAGCGTGCTGAGATCGACTGAGAAGCAGCTAGCCACGACGCTTAGGTCGGGTCGCAAGCCAAGCGTGTCGGGCGTCAAACAATTGGGGCCGGTGTACGACGGCAATGCTTGATTGACGATCGTTCCGTATCCATCGGAGACGGCGGTTTCTTGCAGTTCGTCGCCGTCCATCGTGATGACGAGCATACGAATGACATCGTTCGGGTTTACTTGCACGTTGCCGATGGTGCCGAGCGGGATGGCGATTTCGATGCCTTTGGTGGCCGTGGCCGCATTGGTGGCGTCGGTATCGGTTACACCGAGGACGTTGGTGTTATCCATACCGCCTCGCACGGGGCCGCCGGGGAAGGTGTTTTCGATTGTTTCGTTGCCATCGTTGATCGGTGTGGATGCAATCAGCGTGCGCGAGGCAAAGATCGGCAACGGCGGGTCGTTGGGGTTATCCGGCGTGGGGTCACACGACACGCGACCGATGGCCGGATCGAAAACGCACTCGTTGGCTTCGTTGGCGGTACCGATTTGGAAGTCGAACAAGCGGTACTCGTGAACGTCCAACGTGCCGCCGGGGCTGGCGTCGAACGCCAATGCATAGTCCCAACCAGAGAACATCGGGTCGCCGCAATCCGGAAGCAACGTTCCCGAATTCGGCACGACGGTGTACGTGTCATCGGTCGTGTCGTTGGGTGTGCCGTTGTCATTCACGACAACTTCGCGACCGGCAAGTTGCAGCATGAAAGCCGGGCCGCCGACGCCTTCGGTTTTCAATTCGGTTTGACCCAAATCGAAATCGCCGGGCGTATCCATCAAGACGATGAACGGGCTGCCGACCTGAACGAGATTGCCGGCCAAGCCGATGTAAAGGTTGACGTTGTCGACGGCCAAATACAGCGCGTCGAGTTCGCTGCCTTGCGATACGACAGGTGTGGACGTGGTAGCCGTTACATCGCCCACGGCAGTGTAGTTGGTTTGCAACCCGACCTTTTTGGAATTTGCGAAATCCGCCGGAATATTTTCGCCATCGAGTGTGCCGGGCGGCGCCGCCAGCAACCAACTCGGCGTTGCAATCAGCAACGCAATCGTTGCGACCAATGACTTCATGCTTCGGACTCCTTTGATGAATGATGATTGGTTTGGTGTCCGGGGTAAGAAATTGGCAGTCCCCGTTTTCCCCGTTGTGTTCTCGTTTGCAAGGTCGAAATACCGAGATGCTCGGACGTAAAGGCCTGTCATCAATCGAACGGGCTGTTTCAGTTTCCGAAACTGTTCGACAAACGACCGAATTATTGCCTGTTTTGCGCTCACCCCAGAATTCCTGATTCAATCATTGATTAAGGTATAGCATGAATGCTATATTATTGCTTGAGCGAAAGCAATGGTTTTTGCAGGAATCCAACCGGCAGGTTCCACCAATGCTGAGATTCACAGTTTACCGCGATGAAAAGCTGTGATATGAGCTGGTATGAAACTGTTTCACTGAAACGATAGCACTAGGCAACCGATGAGCAGACCCGCCAAATACGAATACGTCATGTCGGTCATTCGACGCCGCATCGACGAGGGTGATTATCTCATCCGGCCCATCCCCGGTGAGCGCAAGATCGCCGAGGAGACCGGCGTCAGTTACATGACGGCGCGCCGGGCCGTGTCCGAACTGGTGAAGCAAAATGTGTTGGTGCGAAATGCCAACGGCATGCTCGAAGCGGGCAAGCGGTCGACGCATAAAAAGGCGCAACTCAAGGTGGTCCTGCTTTATCCCAGTTATCCGTCGCCACACCTTTCGCAGCTGCGCTGGATTGTCGGCGACGCCTTTCGCGATCGCGACTTTGTCATGCGACCGGTGCAATACGTGCACTGGAATGACCCGGTTGTAAACGACGCGATTCAAAACGCCGACGGCATCATCGTCATCCCGACGGCCGACCGCATCCCGGATTCGGTGTTAAAGACGTTCGAAAAACGTAAGGTCGTCGTGCTCGACGGCGATCTAAGCGAAGAGGGCATTCCGTCGATTCAGTTGTTCCCCGATTCGCACGTGCTGCGCGTGCTCGAACACTTGGCGCAACTGGGGCATAAACGCATCGACTGCGTGAACGCGCAGAACCGCAATCGCGAAATCGATCGTCGCATTGCGCTGTGGCGCGGTTGGCTTAAGCAGCACCATTTCGATGGCGAGTTGTTGGAGCGCGCGGCACCGTCGTTTACCGATCCGACGCCCGCGGCATATGAATTGATCGTGGATAAACTGCGCGCCGGGGAGATGAATGCCACGGCCTTGGTTTGTACGACCTATCCCGCGGCCATCGCCGCCATTCGCGCATTGTGGGAACACAAGATTACGGCTGGCACGATCGTATCGGTCTGTGCGATCAATCTGGAAAACCAGGCTCGCTATCACTGCCCATCGATCACAGGATTGGAAATGCCCGACTTGACTGAGGTGTTGAACCGATGTTTAGATTGGTTTGGCGATCGTGAAGCGTGGGTGGGCACCTGTCGCGTTCAACCGCGCTGCGCGTGCTTTTATGCGGGCGAATCGACAGGTGTGATGACGACGCCGTTGCATTCGTAGGCGACTCTTTCAAACCCGAACTTGGGAATCGAGATATCGTGCGAAAAAACTTCTCAATGCCCGCCTGTCGGTGGGTTGCTGTCGCAAGCCTCAATTTTACATTGGCGAGTTCCGCGTTCGCGCAACCTTTTATCAACGATATCAATCGTTGGACCGCACAAGACGCGTTGGCCGCGCCGCCAGCCAACGCGGTGCTGTTCATCGGTAGCTCCAGTATTCGCAGGTGGGAACAGCTCACGCGCGACTTTGCCGACTACGTGGTGATTCAGCGCGGCTTTGGCGGTGCGCAGTTCGACGATGTCAACACGTACGTCAACGATATCGTGATACCGTACGCGCCGGCTGCGATCGTGATTTGGGCGGGGACGAACGACATCGCCGCCGGGTCGAGCGGGTTCGAGGTGTTTTCCGATTTTCAAGCGTTTAGTAATGTCGTCTTAGGCGCGTTGCCGAATACGCAAATCGTTTATCTCGGCATAACGCCGACACCGGGGCGGTATGACAACTTGCCCGAAGAAACCGCCGCGAACAATGCCATTAGCGCGATTGCGGCGAATAATCCGAGCCTGCATTACATCGATCTGCCTGCGGCGTTCTTCGCGTTGAATCCACCCGACGATCCAGCGTTCACAGGCAAGTTCGTCGATCCGATCCATCTCAATCGCGAAGGTTACGAACTGTGGGCGAGCGTGATTCGACCCGCCGTTGAATCGATCATTGCACCGAACAAAGCGTTTACGCCAAACTTGCAAACGCCTGCGCCGGGGCGACGTGTATATTTCGACTTCGGCCCGAGCAATACCGACGACGGCGATCCGACGACGAGCCCGGACGTGAACGGCAATCACTGGAATAACTGGCATCCTGCAACGGGCGGCGTTGCAATTAACGCGGGCGAGCGCATCACGAATTTGATCGACGATCAGGGAAGCGCGACTGGGATCGATCTAACGATTGCGGGCGGATTTCTTTCCAACGGTAAGCTCAATGGTGGTTTGTTAGCGCCCGATGCGATGTTGCTCGACACGCTTGCGATTGCAACCGCGACGCAGGATTACTTTTTTTGCGGTGGCGATGGCATCGAAGGCGGCGGTGACGACGACGCACCGGGCGGCTTCTATTTGAGCGGGCTCGATCCGGCGCTGTCGTATCAGATGCGTTTCTTCGCGTCGCGAGATTCGGGCGCCACGCGCATCACGGAATATCAAGTGTTCGGTGCGAATTCTGATAGCGTGACCGTGCAAAGCTCGGGTCTGAACATCGGTAGTGATGGGGCGTACTACGGCAACGACGATACGACGGGGATCGTACGAGGCATTCGGCCCGATGCGTTTGGGCAAATCTTTGTCGACGTCGTGCTGTTAGAAGGCAACTTTGCATACATCAATGCGATGGAGTTGTTGGTGAGGTTGCCCGGCGATGCCAACGATGATTTTGTGATCGACGGCTCAGATGTCACCGCGTTTCTGGATTGCCTCATGGGGCCGGACAATCCCCCGACGACCGACTGCGAACGCGTATTCGATTTTGATGTCGATGGCGATGTCGACCTAGCGGACGTACAAACGTTCGCTGTAGCGGCGAGTTAGTGATAAATCGTGCATAACACTTTGAATGCGAAAATGTTCGCGGGTTTGCTCGGTGGACTATAGTCCGCTACGCCGACGTGGCGTTGAAACGCTATGCGCGGAATCCAACGCCAAAGGCGTTACGGCATGCTCTACGGGGACAGAACTCCTTCAGAGTTTAAAGATACTTGTTCAGCCTTTTCCCTGGGGTAGCCGCTTCGCGTCAACCCCAGGCTATTGAGACAACGCCCTTGGCGTAGAAGAGGACGGATAAACATAGCCGTCAATGCACAAATCCGAAGAATCATTTCGGGCTTCAAGACGTAGGCGAAATCTTAAATCCGCTAAATTTGAAATCGGTACGTTCTAGCGGCATGAAGTGTAATTCAGACTAGAACGTAGCCGTATGGGGATCGATCCACTGAAAGCCTTATTTTCCACAAATGACGCAATACAGTCCGCAAATCGGCACTTTTGTTAGAAATCCCGCCAAGTAGACGTTTCCGCGATACAATTTCCATGAAATAGTGCCTCACCAAGTAGCCTCAGACGTGTCTGGGTTGGTGAAGGTGTTTTGGTTTATCGCCAATTCGTAAGAAATTCGTCACCGACCGGCGTATCGGCTTTGTCGCACAATTGCCTAGCCGCGTCGGTGCCCTCGCGAAGATGATTAAGGGATGGTATCCATGCGCTGTAAAAATTATTTGTTCGCTTCGTTTGCACTGCTCGCCTCGCTGACCGTTCTGACGGGTAGCAACTGTGTCTCGTTCGGGTTCGGCCCTTCGGGTTTTCCCATCGGCGGCGGTGGCGGAGGCGTCATCATCGACGATGACTTCGGTCCGCCGATTCTCGTGACGGTCATCAACAACACACCGTTCGAAGTCGATCCCGGCATCGAAGCGGAAGACATCGATTTCGGCGTGCAGTTCGTCGACTTCGGCGTGACGTTGCCGGGTGATATTTTGACTGCCGAACTGTTTTGCGAAGAGGCGATTACGCTGACGAGCACCGACGCGATTCAGTTCGGCGTGTTCGGAGACACGATTCTCGAGCCGCTACCGATCTTTGAATTGGACTTCGATTACTTCTGCGGCGAAGAGGTGACGTTCGAGTTTGTCGGGAGCGGGCCGACGTTCGATGTATTCGTCGATGCCGATGGGTTTCAGCTTTATTAATTCGGGCGGCGAAGTTTTGTCGCGCTTTTGGTCTTGCTAAGGCAATCCCAGCAGATACGCTGAGTATCATGACAGATGATTCATTAACCAAAGATGGGGCGGCAACTGCGGCAAAAACGGCAGCGCCGTCGAGGCGGTACAAATCACTCGCGTGGTCGGGCTTAGCGCTCAGCGCGCTGGGCGGCGTTGCATACTTCGCTGTCATCGGCGGCTTGTTGATGCGCGCGAACGCCGTGCCGTTCGCTGTCGTAACGGGTATAGGTCTCCTGCTTACGACCGTCGCGATTCTTCGACGACCCGGCAAACTCACGATTTTGACGGCGGTTCCGAGTTATCTGATGGGGCTCGGTTTTATTCTCTCGGTCTTCGTGTTGATGAAGTTGCCCGAGCCGCAGCAGGGTTTAGCCGTCGGCCAAGCACCGCCACCGCTGACGTTGCCGAATCAAGATGGTCAACCGATTTCACTGGCGGATTATCGCGGCAGGGGGCCGGTGCTGCTCGTCTTTTATCGCGGCCATTGGTGACCTTACTGCATCGTTGAGCTCCGAGGTCTCGGAGACATACAAACCCAACTCGCAAAACAAAACGGCACGATCTTGGCGGTCGCCGCGGACAAGGTGGCGGATGCGAAGAAGGTGCACGACCAGAACGATTTACCGTTCGACATTCTGTCCGATCCGGATGCGGATGTGATCGAGTCGTATGGTTTGTTATTTCGCGAGCCGTTTCGCAAGCTGAACATCGCCTTGCCCGCGAATGTGCTGATCGACAGCAGCGGGACTGTGGTTTGGATGCGCGTGTCCGACGCGGTTCAGGACCGCGTTGACCCCGCCGAGTTGGAACGGGTCATCCGAGAATCGTTGGGTTCATAACCCGGCTGCCCATAATCTGTTGAGCGAATTTTGCCGCCTGAATCTTCGCAGGTGCCGCACCGTAGCGACCGATTTTTTATGGCGCTGCCCTTGCTTGACACCTTTTCGATTCAGGGGTAGTTTTTCCTAACTCGGCACGTCGCAGTGCGGCGTCCGGAAAAGTTCAGGGGCTGTAGCTCAATTGGTCAGAGCGCCGGCCTGTCACGCCGGAGGTTGCGGGTTCGAGTCCCGTCAGCCTCGTTTTTCCCCTGACACAATTAACCGATGTCTAAGGCACGACTGCGGTCGCTGTCTGCGCCGTCATCGCCGCAGCAGCGGGTTAAGTCGCCAAATTCCATAAGCTTATGAAGATTTCTCGGAATCCTCGTGGTACCGGACTGGTATCCCTTCGCGCCGATTGCGATATTTCACGCGGAACGAGCCAAGCATGCGGGCGGTGTTTAGCCGATTTCATGCGTGAGGAGCCCGCCGCATGCAGTCATGGCATTGGTATTACAACCGACTGAGGTCGATGACGCCCGCCGAAATTGGCTGGCGCCTCAGCAACGCGGTCCGAGATCGGTTGGACCGGGTCCTGCTCGCGCGGCATCAACGACGCGTTGTTGATCGGGCTACTTCGTTGGTGGGCTTGAATTGGGGCGACGCCGATTATCAACCGGGCAAACACCTTCCCACGCACGTGGGCGACACTTTTCCGGCGGAATGGGCTGAGTCCCTCGTGCGCGAGGCCGATGCGATTCTGGCACATCGGATTCGCCTGTTCGGCACCGAGCCGACGGATGTGGGCACGCCAATTCGCTGGAATTATGAACATCAAAAGCAGGCCGTGACGCCGACGGATTTCATCGGGCAGGTCGATTATCGCGACTACGCCGAGGTCGGCGATTGCAAATGGGTCTGGGAACTGAGCCGGCATCATCATCTGGTGGTGCTGGGGCGGGCTTACGCAGTGACGGGTGACAAGCGTTATGCCGCCGAAGTCGTTGCACAGATTAAGTCATGGATGGCCGCGTCGCCCTACGGCACGGGGATGAATTGGCGTAGCCCGCTTGAGCTGGGCATTCGGTTAATCAATTGGGCGTGGGCGCTGGATTTGATCAAGACCGCCGACGTGCTCGATGGGGAAACGACCGGCGCGATTGCTGCCGTGGCCGAGGCGCACATTTGGGAAGTCGCCCGCAAGTATTCCAAGCACTCATCCGCCAACAACCATCTCATCGGTGAAGCCGCCGGCGTTTACATCGGTGCGGCGTTTTTTAGGCATACACCGCGCGCGGAGCAGTATCGTGCCGAAGCCAAGCGACTGTTACTTGGGGAGATGGATCAGCAGATCGATGCCGACGGCATTCATAAAGAATTGGCGTTGGGCTATCACCTGTTCGTGTTGCAGTTTTTCTTGTTAGCCTGGCATGCCGGGCACGTCTCCGGCGATCCGTTTCCGAGCGCGTATTCTAACAAGCTGCTGAAGATGGCGGACTTCCTCGATACCTGGTTGGCCGCAGGCCCAGAAAGCGTTCATTTTGGTGATGCCGACGATGGCTACGTGCTAGACCTTGGTGGCGTGCGCGGTGACGCGGCGGGGTGGGTTGCTGCGACGCGGGCATTATTGGCAAAGGATGTAAGCAACGCAGCGCTTGAACACGAGCAGTGCTATTGGCTAACCGGGCTGCGTTCACAAGATAAAAACATCGAACCGTCTGTAGCTAAACGCGACACGCTTGCGTCGGTTCACTTTAAAGAAGCCGGTCTGTGTTTATTGCAAACGCGCGTTGGTTCCATCGCAATACCCGTCGCCGTCACGTTTGATGCTGGTCCGTTGGGATATAAATCGATCGCCGCACACGGGCACGCCGACGCGTTGAGCGTGACTGTGCGTTACAACGGCGCTGCGTTCTTGGTCGATCCAGGAACATACGACTACTTCACCTACGATCAATGGCGTAACTATTTTCGCAGTACGCAGGCGCACAATACCGCCGAAATCGACGGTCGAGATCAATCCGAAATGCTCGGCAAGTTCTTATGGGGCGACCGGGCAAATGCGCAGTTGGTGGATTGGCGCATCACCGACGACGCGAGCATGGTGATAGCCGAACACGATGGCTATCTGCGGTTGACCGACCCGTTAACGCATCGACGCCAGCTCGAGTTGAATCATCAAACCGGCGAGTTGGTCATTAGCGATACATTTGAATGCAACGATTCGCATAACGTGGTGCTCCGTTTTCATTGCGCGCCGGACTGCCGAATCGAGTCGATCTCAAAAGATGATCGGACGTTACATATCGTACGACCAGAAGGAACGCTGCGATTGTCGTTGCCGGACCAAGCCGACATTGCCGTTTCATGCGGTAAAACGGACCCTATCGCGGGTTGGTTCAGTTCGGCGTATCACCAGAAGCGACCGGCAAACGTCGTCTCCGCCGCCTTTAAAATTTATGGAACTCAAACGGTCCGAACTCTGGTACAGATATGGGAACCATGAGAAAATAGGTAGATGACTCTTCAGGTTTGCCTGCCGTAGAATCGACCGACTCGGCCAGCACCCGACAACAAACTATTTCAGCAGTCGTAGATGCTCACACAGGCAACCCGGGGGATATGGGGACGTGAAGCAGCTCGAACAGGGCATCATTCTAGCCGGCGTCCATCAGTGGCGTCCGTCGATCTTCGAAGGTTGGATTCCGCGCACGCTGATTCCGATCGCAAACCGTCCGTTGGTGGATTACGGTTTGGATTGGTTCTCGCGCGGCGGATTGCAACGCGTCGAGATTTGCGCGAACAGCGACACGCATGCCCTGCGTTCCAACCTCGATGGCAAGCCGCTACCGCAATCCATCAAAATCGATTTTTACGAAGATGTATTTCCGCGTGGGCCGGCCGGTTGTATTGCCGACGCGCTCAAGCATGCAACGTATGACGATGTCGTGGTATTAGACGGTACGGTGATTCCGACCGATATCGATATCGACGCACTGATCGAGACGCATCAGCGCAGCGGCGCGGCGCTCACGGTCGCCGTGGTCGACGCAGCCGAATCTCGCAACGGCAATAACGGTAACGGTCAACATACGCCGGTCGGTTGCGTTCCGACGGGCATTTACGTGTTCAATCGCGCCGCCATCGAGCGCATCCCGGCCAAGGGATATGAAGATATCAAAGAGATGCTAATCCCGCGCTTGCATCAGGCGGGTTTGAACGTCGGCATGTATCCACTGCGATCGGCACCGATTCGCGTTTCCAACGCCAATGCATGTTTCGTGGCTACGCGTTATGCGTTGCGGCAGATATACGAGCAATGCGTACCGCCGACGGGTTATCAATTCATAAACGGTGCGTTGGTTCACGACAGCGCCGAGGTGGCAGCGACGGCAAGGCTCGAAGGCCCGTGCCTAATTGGGCCGAATGCCCGAGTCGAAGCCGGTGCAACCGTCATCGGGCCGACGACGCTCGGCGGTCACTCGCATATCGGAGCAGGGGCCATCGTGTGTCGTTCGTTGCTTTGGGATCGTGTAGAAGTCGGCCCTGAAGCATTTTTAGACAGATGTATTTTGACGCACGGCGCCGCCATCGAGCGAGCCGACCGTGCAGCGCAGCGCATCGTACACCAGACGCGGCACAGTGCCGCCCGTCGCAAGCGGAGTTCGTCGCTATGAGTTCCAACAACGGCAACAACGGTAACGGCAGGTCAAACACCACGCCGCAGGTTCAGCCCGGACGTGAGGAACGCACGGCTCCATACGGCGTCGACTTGTTCATGGGGCCGAAGCCCAGTCCGCAGCCGTCGTACGGCATCGATTTGCGCGCCGTCTGGCGATATCGCTGGTCGATGTTGCTGCTATTCGTGTTGGGCGTGGCGGCGGCTACCACGGTCGTGTGGACCAAGGTCGAACCGCACTACGCGTCGAAGGCCGTGATTCACGTCGCGTCGTACGTGCCGCGCGTGATCTACAAGACCGACGACAACGGCAAGATGCCGCTCTACGGTGCGTACCTCAATACGCAAGTGTCGTTGATCCAAAGCCCGGATGTGATGCAGGAAGTCGTCGCGCGACCCGATGTGCAGCAGACCGACTGGTATCAGGCATCTTCGGCGGCTACGTCTGGCGATTTAGCCGCGGCGGGTGAACGCTTGGCGCGACAACTTCTCGTGCGCGAGCGACGCGGTACGGAACTGGTTGACGTATCGCTTGAAACGCTCGATCCGCGAGAATCGCAAATCATCGTGAATGCGGTAGTCGAAGAGTACAAAAAGTATTGGGACGCAAATCAGGAGTCCTCGGACATCAAACGACGCGCGACGTTACGCAAGCAACGCGAACAACTCGATACCGAAATCAGCACGCTCTTTGCGCGACGGTATGAGCTGACCGAGCAATTGGGTAGCGACGTTCACGAAGATGTCCGCACGCAAAAGCACGCCCGTCTGGCGCAACTGCGTATCCAATTGCAAACGCTTGAATCGGATAAGGCCATGCGTTCGGTCGTGCGACCGGTGAACGATGTGGCCAGCGGCGAAGCGCTATCGTCGGCCGCAGCGCCGCGCGTGTTTCGCGAAGACGAAATCTGGCAAACGCAGTTCGCGACGTACGAAGACGCACGACGACGATTAACGTTGGCCAAGCAGCAATTCGGTAGCAGTCACCCGAAGTATTTGGAGATCGCCGCCGATCTCGACAGCGCTCGCCGCGCGTTAAAAATGACCGAAGCACGGTTGATGCCGTCGGGGCAGCAGGCAAACGACTTCGCTAACGAGATTGAGAAGTTGCGCGAAGATCAACTGGCCGCCGCGGTTAGCGAATTACAAGGCGAGTTGGCACAGACCGACCGCCTAATGGCCGAATTGGCCCGCACCGAAGAACGCTACAAAGAACGCAAGCTGGTTCAAAAGGAACTCGACGACCGCTTGCACGCACTCGAATTGGAACGCAACGCACCCGAACGCGTGACGATTCAGTCGGCGGGGCAGTTGCGACGCAAGCCGTCCACCGACCGTCGCGGTCTTTATTCGGCGTGCGGCATTGCCTTGTCGTTCCTCGGCGCGTTTGGTGCGGGTTTCGTCCGCAGCCGCTCCGATCGCAAGATTCATAGCTATCAAGATGTTTCCGATGCGGTGCCCAACGGCGTGCCGTTCCTCGGTCAATTGCCGCGTGCCCGCGACGCGTTGGGCGAAGGTGAAGACACGCTGCTCGGTCGTGCGATTCGCGAAAACATGCGCATCGTCCGCACCATGCTGTTGCAAAAACTCGGTAATAACGGCGGATCGGTCGTCATTACGAGCCCCGAAGCCAGTTCGGGTAAGACGACCGTCTCGATTCTCTTGGCTCGCAGCTTGGCGGCGATGGGCAAACGCACATTGCTGGTCGATGCCGACTTGTTGCACCCGTCGGCATCGCGTTACTTCGAATTGATTGACCAGCGCGGACTCTGCTGTGTCGTCAGCGGTGACTTGAGCGACGAAGACGCCATCATTCCGACTGACAACGAAAATCTGTTTATCTTGCCGACCGGCGAACGACACGCGCGCGGCAACCGCGACGTGCTCGCCAATGGTGCGTTCGCCGCCGCCTTGCAACGATGGAAATCGCAATTCGATTATGTGCTGATCGACAGTCCGCCCGTGTTGGCCATGGCCGATGCGCGCATCGCCGCCGGTCAGGCAGACGGCGTGGTGATGGTGATGCGTGCCGAAGGTTCGCGCCGCGAAGAGATCGTGGAAGCGTTCGCCGGTTTGTCGGCATGTGGCGCGCGGCTCTTGGGCACCATGCTCGTGGGCGTGCGACACGGTACTGCCTACTACCCATACGATTATCACCGACGGCATCTCGATACGTCGGAGTTGTTGGCGTAAGCCATTCACGCATGGATCCATGAGGGGGGAACCATGTACTTTAAGACCATCATTTTAGACAGCGTGATTCATGCTGCCGGTGCTGCCGCGCCGACGTCGATTCTGACGTTGCCGCTGGGCACGCGCAGCATGCTCGGGCATCTTTGCGATCGCGCCGCCGAAGTCGGCTGTAGCGATTTCGTCATCGTTGCGCGCGACGAACGCGTGCTGCCGGCGCTGCGCGCCTTGGCTGAACGCAACGAACACGACGTGACCGTCGAACTGGCCAACGGCTTTCTGCCGGGTGTTGCGCAGTTGGAAGCTTCCGACCGCGTATTATTGATCGATCCGCGACATTGGCCGACGGCAGGTTTTGATTTTGCCATGCTGGCGCGCGAAGCCGAGACGTTTCCCGGTGCATTGCATGTGGTGGCAATGGGGGGCGATGCGACCGACGCCAGCGAGCGCATCGTGAAAGATCACGACGGCCGCATTCGACGCGTGCAACGGTTTTACAATCAGGTTACGCAGGTTACGCGCCCCGTCGGTGCCGTATCGTATTCGTGCTTTCCGGCCGCCGCGTTGGCCGATGTGCGCATGAGCGAAATCGCCAATGCCTCAGCGGCGATGGCCGCACGCGGAATTTTGTCGCGCGACATTCCCGTGCATTGCGATCTGATCGACGCGAACCGCGCCGCGGATTATTTGGCGTTGTGCGAATGGAAGATTCAACAGGCCGTTCGCGCGGCAACACCGCCGGAATATTCGCGGCTATCGAACAACGAAGCGCTCGTCGGTCGCGGTGCCGTGGTGCATGAGACGGCGCGATTGGTCGGCCCCGTAATCGTGCAGCCGAACGCGCACATTGCGGCCAATGCCACGATCATCGGTCCGGCAATTGTTGGGCGTTCGGCGCGGATTGAGGCCAACGCGTTGGTCGCACAAGCGATGATCGGCGAAGGGGCGATCGTTCGCGCCGGACTGGCCGTACGACATCGCTTGTTCGAGTTCGGTGATGAAGCGCAACCATCCGGCGGCTTTGAAGATGCCGAGATCGAAACGTTCGCGCCCGTCGTCGCCGAGACCGAAAAGCCGCGTGCGAAGTTGTATCGCGCCAAACGCGCCGTCGATATGTTGGCCAGCGGCTTGGGCTTGTTGGTGCTATCGCCGGTGTTGGCGCTCATTGCGATACTAATCAAACTCGATTCGCGCGGACCGGTGTTCTTCGTCCATCAGCGCGAAGGATTGTTTGGTCGTGTGTTTGGTTGCCTAAAGTTTCGCACCATGCGCACGGATGCCCACGCGATGCAGCGACAGATGTTGGCGGAAAACGATCTCGACGGTCCACACTTTAAGATCGCACGCGACCCGCGCATAACGCGATTGGGCAGCTTTCTGCGCAAGACCAATCTCGACGAATTGCCGCAGCTTTGGAACGTTTTCGTCGGGCACATGAGCCTCGTCGGCCCGCGACCGAGCCCGTTTCGCGAGAATCAGATTTGCGTGCCGTGGCGGCGCGCCCGTCTGTCGGTGCGGCCGGGCATCACGGGCATTTGGCAAATCTGCCGTCACGAGCGCGAAGATGGCGACTTCCAACAGTGGATCTATTACGACCTGCTTTACGTTCGCAACATGAGCCTAATGCTCGATGCGAAGATTCTGCTGGCAACGTTCCGTGCGCTCGTCGGCGGCAAGGAGATCGACTCGGCCGATTTGGTCCCGCCGCAATCTCACGGTGTGCCGGTCGATTGGGAACGGTCGAACGATGATGCGGAGTCGATGGAGATGTTGGCGGAACCGGTGGCGGTATAGATTGCCGGGCGGTACCGTTGTTTAGGGCAGTTGTTCAAGCGACGGTTGGTTCATTTTTTGCCGCGGATCAAGTTACTACAGCTATTCAAGCTTGCGTGAGTTTCGGCGGGTCGAGTACGACCCACCCTACAACGGGCATAAGCCTCATTGCCCTAACACCTCATCCATAAACCCGCTCACAATCTCCACATAATCCGCATCCTGAAAAATCCCCAGCCCGTGTATCCCTTCGACCACAACAAGTTGTTTAGGCTCGGGCGTCGCGTCGACCAATTCAACGACGCCCTCAAACGGTGTCATGCCATCTTCCATAGATTGCAGATACAAGCTTGGAACCGAAATGCGCGGGGCGTTGGCGATCGGGTCGAGGGCGTCGGGCACGAGCGACGCGGCGTTAGGCCCGGGCGTGATGCCCATGAACAAATAGCCGAGATCGACGACGACTTCCTGTTGCACCGTGCCCTCGACGATCATGCCGACGATATCCGGCGCGGCGTCGGCGGCTTGCGCCATACACGGCATGGTGCCGAGAGATAATCCAAACAGCACGATCCGGTCAGTGGCGGGACGACCCGAGTTGCGCACCCAATCGAGCGCGACGTTGGCATCGTCGAGCACCGTCGCAAGTGTTGCGATGCCGGTACTTTCGCCCGAACCCTGATAGTCGTAGATGAATACGTTGCAACCGAGATCGTGAAACATCGCGACTTGCGGTAACGGCCACGACCGGCTGAACACGGCGCCGGGGTTGATGAGCACCGTACCGCGCGGGTTCTCGTGGGGCACGAACCAACCGACCAGCGTTTCACCGTTGACGGCCGTTAGTTCCACGGTTTCAAATTCGAGACCGAAGAACCCTGGGTCGGGCAAGACGATGCGGATGACGGGCATCGGATTGAGTTGATCGGTGGGCCCAATGGCGGTGCAGCCGGTTAACGTGAGCCCGATCGATGCAAGCAGAAAGCGGCGAGTGGTCGAATAGTTAAAACGCATCATTCGATATTGGAGATAATGGTAAAACGGAAATCGAAAGTTGGTCATCGAACCTTAGCCCGCTTTAACTGCGGCAATGGCCTCGTCCAGTTTTTCGTGTACGTCAAAGAAGCCGATGAGCTTGGTCGTTTCGAGGACGCCCATGACGAATGCCGTGGGGCTTGCCAGTAGCATCGGCAGGTTCAGCGAATTGCAACGCGCCTTGATTTGCACCAAATCGGCCAGGCCCGACGAGGTAATCATGTCGATTTCGTGTAGGTCAAGTACGAGGCCGACGACTTCACCATCGAGCACTTCGCTCGAGATGCGCACGAGTCCGGCTTCATCGGTCAGCGTGCCGCTTATCTCGAAGATATGCACACCATCCTGAACTTTCTTTTCAATGCGTATCGTCATGGTCGTGGTGTCCGAATACTGGGCGGTTATCGTCGGTCGTTAGAGAAGTCTATTCGCCATTCGGGTTGGTTTCATTGCGTTCGTTGAGTTTTTTGCCACGTTCGGCTTGCTGTTGGTTGGATACTTCGGCCCGGCCTTCTTTCCAACCTTGCTTGTAGCCGACCTGGTAGCTTTCTTCCGCAGCCCATAGCCACAGCCAATACGCGCCGTCGTCGCTCCATGCGCTTTTGGCATCGCGGCGACCATCCGTGCGACCGAGGTCGAAATTCTTCGACGACACCATCATGCGTTGGTTGTCGGACGGCCCGTTGTTGTTCTCGCTACAGCCAACATGCACGACGACGGCTACGAAAAGCAATGCCATCACGAGAAAAGACGACGGTACGCTACGATGCACTCTTCGAATCACTTCGAACCTTCCGTTTCCGGCGGCAGATAAAGCCCACGCTCGCACGCCACGACAAACGTTTCGGCCGTCGACTTGAGTTGTTCCCAATTGTCGCGGATGCGGTCGGCCTCATCGTGAGAGATGGCGCCGTCGTCGGCGATCGATTCGCTGACTTCGCGCAACAACTTGCTAAATCGGTTGACCACCTGCTGCGTTGATTTGAGCAAATCGCCATCGATATCGACGCATTCTTCTTCCGGATTGTGCGTGAAGAAGCCGCCCGCTTCGTGGCAAAGCCAGTTCACGACCGGCACGTGGCCGGTGGCTTCCACAATTTCGCGCAAGCGGTCGAGCGGGTTGCGCGTGCCGCTGGTGTCGGGGTCCTTCGGGTCGTTATCCTGACACCACTTGTACACCAGTGCCTGGCTGAGGCGCAGTTTGGCGGCCAACGCTTTGACGCCGATTTGATCGACAGCTTCCTTGAGAACTTCATGCGATTTCATCGGATTGAGATCACTCCACGGTTCGAGCAGCATGGTGAGCGGCTTACGAGGCCGCCCCGGCCGACGCCGACTTCGGAAGCAATTATAATCGATGGTGATTTCTTCGCTGGCAGGAGGGCGACTTGACCGACATCCCCGGATTTCAGACCAAGGCCGAGATAAAGGCGCTGCTCGACGGCCACGGCGCCGCCCCGCGCAAACGGTACGGTCAGTGCTTCTTAATCGATCGCAACCTGATGGACCGCGTGCTGGATACCGCCGAGGTTTCGTCGCGCGATTGGGTGTTGGAAGTGGGTTGCGGCACCGGCAGCCTGACGGGGGAACTGTTACATCGGGCCGGTCGCGTCGTTGGCGTGGAGATCGATAAGGCGCTGCAGGTAATTCTGGCAGAGCGATACGGCCACGTCGATCGCTACACGCTGATTGCGGAAGATGTGCTGGCGAAAAAGTCGGCGTTGGCACCCGCAGTGATCGACGCGATGGCAGCGGCGCGCACGGCAGTCGACGGTCGCGGCATGTTGGTTGCGAATCTGCCGTATGACGTGGCGACGTCGCTATTGATCGAGTTGTTGCTGGGCGATTTCGGTATTGAGCGCTTTGTGTTCACGGTGCAGTTGGAGATGGCCGAACGGCTGCGCGCGGAAGCCAACACCGATGCATTCGGTGCCGTTAGTGTGATCGCTCAAACGTTGGCTCGCGTTGAAATTGTGACCAAGCTGCCACCACAAGCGTTTTGGCCGGCACCTAAGGTGCAGTCGGCGATCGTGAAAATGGAACGGATTCCGAGCGATGCGTTACAGGTAAACGACCCGCGCGGCTTCGCGAAATTTGTGCGCACGGTGTTTCAGAGTCGACGCAAAGGGTTGCTGGGGACGCTGAAACGAATGGGGAACGCTGAGGTCGATTCGTTGTTAGATCGATTGAAAATCAAGCCCACGATACGACCTGAAGCCGTGACGGTGGATGAATGGGTGACGTTGTATCGTGAATGGGAAGGTCAGGAATAAGCAGGCGGGCCGTGGCGATATCGCCTCGTATTAACCGACCGTCGCCTGTTCCGTCAGAATCGTGACGTTGTTGTTCAGCACCTGAGCGAAGCCGCCCTTGATGGCGATGTTCTTCGTCTGGCCGCCCGCTTGGTCGATGCGCAGGTTGCCTTCGCCCAGTTCGCAAACCAGCGGGGCGCGATGGTCGAGAACCCCCAATAGACCGTCGTGTGCGGGGACGATCACTTGCGTGGCCTGGGTTTCGAGCACTTTCTGCTCGGGCGTAATGACGGTACAGGTGAGCTGCTTGTCCATAGTTCGGGATTCTGGCTGAGGCTGGCGGGGTGGTCAAGGGCCGCAACGGCGACAGGTACCGGTAACGGGGTCGTGCGGGCCGGTTTTGACCCGTGGGCCGGTCGCAAATCGCCGATGATGGGGTAGCATGCCGAGGGACGATTGAAGCCTGCGACGGCGAGCATTATCTGAACCACCAAGTGAGAATCTCATGCTGAAAGTCATCTGCGTTTGCGGCGCCCGGCCCAATTTTATGAAGATCGCCCCCCTGATGGAGGCGTTCAACGCGTCGCCCAAAATCGAGCCGCTGCTGGTGCATACCGGCCAGCATTACGACGAGCGCATGAGCAAGCTTTTTTTCGTCGATCTGGGCATTCCCGAGCCGGATATGAATCTTGAAGTCGGTTCCGGTTCACACGCAGTGCAGACGTCCGAAATCATGAAGCGTTTCGAGCCGGTCGTGGTCGAGCAAAAGCCCGACTGGGTGATCGTCGTCGGCGATGTGAACAGCACGATCGCCTGTGCGCTGGTGGCGACGAAGTTGGGTGTGAAGGTGGCTCACGTCGAAGCAGGGCTGCGCAGCTTCGATCGCAACATGCCGGAAGAGATTAATCGCTTGTTGACCGATTCGATCAGTGATTTGTTGCTCGTGAGCGAAGCCAGCGGCATGGAGAATCTGAAGAAAGAAGGCGTCGCCGATGAGAAGGTGAAGTTCGTCGGCAACGTCATGATCGACACGCTGACCAAGAATCGCGCCAAAGCCAGTGAATCAAAGATTCTCGACGAGATGGGCCTGACGCCCAAGCAATACGGCGTCATTACGTTGCATCGACCGAGCAATGTGGATGACAAGGAAAACCTGAGTTCGATTCTCGACGCGTTTGATGAGATCGGTCGCGATATGAAACTCGTTTTCCCGATGCACCCGCGTACGCGAAAGAACATCGAAAGCATGGGCCTCGCCGCGCGCGTGGAAGGCATGTCGCAATTGTTGCGACCCGAGCCGTTGGGGTATCTCGACTTCTTGAAGTTAACGTCGGAGTCGGCCTTGGTATTAACTGACTCGGGCGGTATTCAGGAAGAAACGACGATTCTCAAAGTGCCGTGCCTTACGCTGCGCAAGAACACGGAGCGACCGGCAACGATCACACACGGCACGAACCGCCTCGTCGATCCGAATAAGGATTCGATCTTGAAGGCCTATCGCGAACAGATGCAACGCAAAATGGAAGACTGCGGCACGCCCGATCTATGGGATGGCTCAGCGGCCAAGCGAATTTGCGAAGTGTTTGAGGGGCTGGCGTAGAATAAGGGCTCGAAGCGTTTGCCGTTTGTCTTGTTCGGTAATCCCAGACCTCAAATTTCAAATTTGAGATTTGAGATCTGAGGGCTGAGGTCTGAGATTTGAAATTTGAGATTTGATTTTGCACTCCGGCGTTGCTTTTTGAGTGAAATTGCGACGATGGCGGCGTCAGTTGAGATTCTCATTTGACCTTTTTATGAAAGATCACGACAAACGACTCACCAGTGTGTTAAGTATCCTTCGAGATTGGGATCCAATCGGTGTCGGCCCGGATTCGGCGGATGACGAGTATCGCCGATACGCTATCAAGATTGTGCGCAAACTCGATCAAGGTTGCGATGCATACCATCTGACCGAGTGGCTGGGAAATGTCCGAACGAACGGTATGGGCCTAGAGCCAAACCCAAACGCCGATCAGGCGATCGCATTGCGACTGGTGGTCTTGCGGAAATAGCCGTGGTCGATTTCTTGTTGGGCCTTTTCAATTCAATCTACGACTACAACAATTTCAGACAATGACCACCAATCCATCAAACTTTAATCACCAAGAGTATTCTGCCCCATTTCAACAAGTATGCGACTTGCTACGAGAGTGGGACCCAATCGGCGTGGCTGATTCGAGTCCCGATGAATACGACGCGTGCGCAAGTGACGTCATGTCGATGCTTGACGGCGGATGTACCGTCCGTCGGTTAACGCGGCATCTTTATCGCATTCGCACCAAACAAATGGGGCTCGGCGGCGATTGGCTGTTTAAATCGCGCGAACGAGAAATCGCAAAGAAGCTGGTCTTATTATGGAATCAACGGGAAGGGAATTCGGTTAGGCCGAGCGACTAACCCACCAGCGTCGTCTGCTGCGTATCCGATAACAGATCGAAGTACTTATCCTGCGAGACGACCTGATCCGTCGGGACCATCGTGATCACATCCCACGGGCAGACTTGCGCGCACAGTTTACAACCGATGCAGACTTGCAGGTCGATCGTGCAGATGCCCATCTGGTAGCCGGGGTTTCGCGGATCGCGAATCTTATCGATGCAGTCGACCGGACAGACCGTGACGCAGGCGTCGCAGCCGGTGCACAGGTCTTCGTCGAGAATGGCGAGTTGCTTGGGAAGCTTCTTGGCCATGGGCGCTATTCAATAAGGTCGGTGAGTGTTTTACCGCGACGTCCTTGTCGCTTGCCTTACCGGAAGATAGGTGATGGGCCGCGATTAGGCAAGGCCGCGCGGTTTGCCGTTGGCCGACGCTTCCTTGCGGATGAGGTGCTTCGGAATGAAATCGGACACCGTCGGGCTGGCCTTTTCAGACGACCGGGCGCGTCGCTTTTCCTGCAGGGCGCGAACGTGGGCCGATAGCTCGATTTCAGGCTTTTCACTCAGCGCTTGCTCGGCTGAAATCCGCTCGGCGATGAGTTGATCGGTCAGACCGGCGACCAATTCGTCCACCGTCGCAAGAATGGCACCCTTGGCTTCCATCTGGCGGAAGGCGTGTTCGCCGTCGGTCGGTGACCAAAAGCCGCTGGCGTCGCGCGCGACGACCACGCGGAAGTTGCGTGCCAACAGGCCGAGCGTGAGCGATTTAACGGAGTGCGTTGCCGCGACACCACTGATTATCCAGTAGTGCGGTCGTTGGGCATTGATCAGGCGATCGGCTTTCGGGTTCGACAAAAAGTCCGCGTCGCGCTTTGTGAAAATGATTTGCTGATAACGTCGAAATGGGTCGGCGGGTAAGTCAAAGGTGTTATCACCTTGAACCAACACGCGGCGCGGCATCAATGTGCACGGAACCTTTTGTTGACCGCGACTGCGATCGATGCAGTGCGGTGGAAGGCCCTTTTGAAATTCGGACGCACGATGTGCTTCTAAACTGGATATCACGGGGACTGCATGGGTGCGAGCCCACTGCATCAATGACTGAATCGCCGGCAGCATGGTTGCGCGATTGGAAACCGGAAAGGCTCCGTTCGGCAACAAGAAATCTGCCTGCGTATTGAGATCAACGATTACCCGTTTCAGCGCTTCCCGCCGGTCGGACATTGCTATTCCCCGTTGTATGCGCACGTCAGTTTTACAGAGGCCGACAAACGGAGCCCGGTAAGAATTCACAGGGCACAGTAGGCCGCGAAGCCCGCTAACGAGGCCACACGGCGGCGTTTGTCTGAAGATAACTCCCCCAATGCGTGCAGGCGTTTTCACACCCGCTGACAATGGTATGCCAGTCAAAGTGTCCTGACGAGTGTGATTTGCGCGAATTTTGCGCCGCCGACTGAAAGAAAAGCATACCAGCAGGCATTCTCGGTGGTGAAACGTAACGGCCTATAAACAATAAGCTTGGGTGGCTTAGGCGATTTAGGAATGCTAGGTCAGTTAGACGCTACAGGTCCGAAATGTAGATTTCTGCGGTCAGATCGCTAACGGCGAAGCCCATCACGAGTCCCATTTCTAGGGTAAAGGGTCATGTTGCGATCGGCTCATATACGATAATAATGTCGGGTAAATGAACGAAGCACAGCAATCGACAATTCGGCTAAGTCGTTTGGGCGACGGCAATAAGCGACGCCTGCCCCTTGCTGGGATCGTCGTGCTGATGGCTTGCCTGACCGTCGGAGCGACGGGCTGCAACCGAAGCGATTGGAATTGGGATCTCGATTGGTGGCGTGCTCAGGATCGGCGCGTGGAGCCAGCGGATCAGCAGACGGCCGATTCGAAGGAGGGCGACACGAACACCGCAACCGTGTCGCGCTCGTCCAAGCCAACTACGTCGAACGAACAGCCCGCCTCAAACGGCGGGCGCAGCGGCGACGGCAGCGGTCGCGCCGGAACCGGCAGTTGACCACAGGGCCGTGACGTTGATCGCGCTGAGTTGATCGAGATAGTCGCGCAGCTCGCGTTCGGAAAAACCTTCCAAAAACTCCCGCCGAGCCGACCGATTGAGTTTCATAATCTGTTCGATGAGTTCGCGCTTGTTCATCCGCGTACATCTCCTGCGCAACCGGCGAGATTTTGCTGGGACATATCGTGTGGGTCCGGCGCTGACGACGCCGCAATATGCTATCGGCGAGGCGACAAGCGGTACTTAAGGATGAACTTCTTGCGAACGAGATCGATTTGATACCTGCGGACCTGCCCCAAAGACCACCGCGCAAGTATTGAACGCAACGCCGTTCGTTGGCAGTGTCGAACGGGTCGGTCGCGGCCGCCAGTTGCGCGACGGCAGCGAATGCTGCCGATGAAAAAGGGCGGTTGGTCTTTGTTACGGCGGCGTCTATTATGAATCAAACGAAAGGCTTCGGCTTTGGCACAGGATGAGCAATATCTAATCGACGTCGAGGACACGGATGTCAGCGACGACGTCTCCGCCGAGAATCGGGCGGCTGTCGTCGGAACGCCGACGGCGGAAGCGCGCGGCACTGGCCCCCGGCATGCAGTTAAAGATCGCGCCGCGCGGCAGTTCGATAAGTGGGCCCATTCCTACGATCGCTCGATCGTTCAGCACGTGCTTTTTCAACCGTCCTATCAGTTGTTTTTAGAAGAGCTATATCGTTGGCGCAAGGACATCGCCGAGCCGTTCGATCTGTTGGATATCGGATGCGGCACGGGCACCTGGACGGCGATGGTCGCCGGCAGCGAGATGAACTCGCGCCTCGTGATGGGGCTCGATTACGCATGGAGCATGTGCAAGGTGGCCCACGCCAAGGCCGAGACCATCGGCACGGGGGCACCGCAGTTTTTGCAAGGTGATTCGGAGCATTTGCCTTTCGCCGATCAGTCGTTCGACGCGGTAACCTGCAGCAACTCGCTGCATCATTACCCGCATCAGCAGGAAACCATTCACGAGATGTATCGCGTGCTGCGGCCCGGCGGTCGGCTGATGTTGATCGACGGCTTCCGCGATAACGCCATCGGCTGGACGTTGTTTGACGTGTTCATCACCAAGGCCGAGAGCACGCCCGAAGCCAAGGTTTATCACGTGCCGTGGACCGAAACGCGCGAGATGTTTGAGAGAGCCGGCTTCCGCAAGGTCACCCAACGCAAGCAGGGCATTTGGGTGCCGATCATGATTACGATTGGGGTTGTTTAAGCCGATCCCGGCTACTGCCTATTCGCCTGTAAGACGCCCGTTCCCGCATCACCCGTTGCGATACCCCAATATCCGCAGAACTGCGGAATTTTCTCGCGATTGGCGGTCCAAATTGGTAGGATAGGCGTTCTAGTTATATGCTTTGCCGCCAAGAAGAATGTCACTCGCCGCCGGACTTGATGCTATGACCTCGCACGCCATCAAGAACGATTCGCCGAGTTCGACCGGCAATGGTTCGCATACCGACGATCTGCGCGCCGTGCTGGAAGTCTCGCGCAAACTTGCCGCCACCACCGAGCTGCCGCCGCTGCTCTCGATGGTCGAGTCGGCTGCGCGGTCCGTTTTGAGTTGCGACCGGGCCACTGTCTTTCTCTTTGATGCGACTGCCAACGAGTTGTATAGCCAAGTCGCGACCGGCGTGGAGGAGATTCGCTTTCCGGCCACGCATGGCATTGCCGGCGAGGCCGTGCGCACGGGTGATGTGATCATCGTGCCCGATGCTTACGCCGATTCGCGTTTCAATCCTGAGATCGACAAAAAAACGGGCTACCGCACGCGCAACATGATCACCATTCCGATGCTGGGCATCGATGGTGAAGTCGTTGGCGTGTTGCAGATGCTCAACAAGTTTGATGGTGAGTTTGACGATTGGGATAAGGAACTCGCCCGTACATTCGGCGCGCAGGTCGGCGTGGCGTTGCAACGACAGTTGCTATTAGAGCATTACGCCGAGAAGCAAAAGCTGCAGCACGATCTGAACGTGGCACGCGATATTCAGCAGGGCTTGATTCCGAAGGAAGGTGCCAGCGCCGCAGGCTTTGAGATTGCCGGTTGGAATCGACCTGCCGATGAAACGGGCGGCGATTGTTACGACTATTGCGAAAACAAGGATGGATCGCTCGCAATAACGATTGCCGACGCAACGGGCCACGGCATCGGACCGGCGCTGATGATCGCGGAATGTCGCGCGCTGTTTCGCGCGGCGTCGTCGATCACGCGCGACGTGAAAGAGATAACCACCAAAGTCAACGATTTATTGTGCGACGATTTGCCGGACGACCGATTTGTGACGGCGTTCTTCGGGATCGTGTGCCCCGAGACCAAATCGATCACATACCTAAGTGCCGGTCACGGGCCGATCATTTTGTATCGCAAGGCGACCGACACGATTGAAGAGTTGCCCGCCAACGGTTTCCCGCTCGGCATCATGCCCGACGCCCCTTGGCCGGAGCCCGATGTATTCGAGATGCAGCCGGGCGATATGTTGGTCGTTGTCACCGACGGTTTCTTCGAATGGAAGAACGCCCAGCGCGACCAATTCGGCACCACACGCCTCTGCGACGCCATCCGCCGCGCGAGTCATCTACCGTGCAGCGAACTTATTGAAACGCTTCATCGCCAAGTGCGCGAGTTTGTGGGTGATGTGGTGCAGGATGATGATCTGACGGCGCTGGTGGTGAAGAAGTTGTAGCCGTTTGGCGCCGCTACGTGGCCCAATTTTGCTTGGAGTCGATTATGACCCGCGAGAAAATCGTTCGAATATACGCGATTTGTGTTGTATCGCTGGTTGGCTTGGGCGCGATCGGTAGTGCCGGATATCTCTACCTTCAATTCCGGGCGGAAGATCAGATTCGAAATTGTAATGGTCGGTTGCGAACCCTTTATGACGTGGCGCTGAAAGCGGATCGAACATTGATTCAATCGAAAGCTGGGCTGCTCGCTGCGAATAATAACTATTCAATAGACTGCTCGGTTTGCGGGCGAGCTTTCGAATACCGACCAATCGCTGGCAAGGTCAATTTGGATGGCGAATTTGTCGAGGGCGTCACGATGTATCGGGTGATCGCTTGGTGCCCCGAGCCATGCCATAAGAATGGCCGCGTCGTTCTATTTGAAAACGGTAGTCGTGATTGGTTGCCGGAAGCGTATTTTCAGGAATGCGTAGAGCGATCTTATTATGGTGAATTGCGCCGCGATGCGGTCGATAGTGGGGCGGCCTTTTGAGCGTTTGTTGGTCGTTACAATAATCGACCGTCGCATGAATTGGTCCGCGATGCGAACCCTACGGGGTGCGAACGATTTTATACACACGTCTTGTTAAAGGGTGGTCCGCACAGCGGACCCTACAAGAGGATGTCGAGCTAACTCGCGTCACCCTTCACTGCTCCATCCAACAAAAAATACGTCACCGTCGCCGCGGCGACGGTGCGGCGGTTGGCGTCGTAGATGCGCACGTCGACCGGGCAGAGCGTGCGGCCGAATTTGATCACGCGCGCTTCGACGATGGCGTCGGTGAAGCACGCGGCCAGGTAGCGAATGTGCAGGTCCGACGTTGTCAGGTGTTTGTCGGCACCGATGCCGCCCCAGATGGCGAGACAGGCGACGCTATCCGCCGCCGTTGCGAGCAGCCCGCCGTGATAGGCACCGTACGCGCCGACGAAGCGCTTATCGAGCGGCACGATGGTTTGGCAATAACCGTGGGCCAGCTCGCGCACGTCGAAGCGTAGGTTTTGCACGACGGGGATGGGGGCAATGCGTTGCAGGATGGCATCGCGCTCGGCGGCGCTGATGGGCGCGGGCGGGTCATGGGGTAGCAAGGTCGTCGTCCTTATCGAGCTTGGGTTCGGGATGAATGGCCGTTTCGATGTCGGCACCGCTCAGGTGTTCGCCGATCCAGCGGGCCTTGCGCCCGACGACGGCGAGAAAGTTGGTGCCGTCCAGCCCGGCGATCGTGCCCGAGCGCATGATGGGTCGCAACGCCTGCGCGATGATCGCTTCGATCATGAGGTGCGGAATCGCGTTGAGTTCGGCCTTGGTCAGCACGATCACTTGTTCGTAGCCTTTGAGGAACGCGATTAACCGATCCATGTCGACTTCGTTTTGCCAGGTGGTCAGATCGCGACCGCCGGTGATCATCGAAAACTGCAAACAACCGTTGGCCACATCCATCACGCGCGGCCGGATGCGCGCCGAATCGAAGTCGAGCACGGCGCAGACGTCGGTGCCTTCGAAGATCAGGTTGCCGGGGTGCCAGTCGGAATGCACGATCTGTCGCTGCCAATGTGAGACGCCGATCTTTTCGGCGGCGGCGGCGGCGGAACGATATTGCGCTTCGGCACGGCTGAGGATTTGCGGCGTTTTTTCAAACGCGGAGGCGTCCGGCGGTTTGTCTTTCAGCAGCAAGCGGCGAATCGTCGTGATGGCTTCGTGCACCATCTCGGAATTGTGATAGTGACCGGGCGGCGGGTCCCAGGGCGATTCAAACTCGGCGACCAACTTGTGATAGAGGCCGAGCGTGCGACCCGCGCTGAAAGTGGCGTCGGTGCTTTGGTCGTAGCGATTGCCGCGGATGAATTCGTAAACTTCGTAGATGCTGTCTTCGTAGGTTAGCATCGACAGGCCGTCGTCGGTGGTGGATATCAGCCGCGGCAACGGAAAGTGATGCTTCAGCAGGTGGATTTGCAAGGAGTGGGCAAAGGCGACGCGCACGGGGTCGTCGCGCTCGGGCCGGCGCTTGAGCAAAAACCTGCCGCGGTCGGTGCGAATCACGGCCTTGGGTGACTCGTGCGAACCGCGCTCGAACGCGCGGACTTCCGTCACCGTGCCAATGTCGTAATGGCCGAGCACCTGATCGACTTCGCGTCGCAAAAGTGTGGAGCGTTTGCCTCCCATCGTGATTATTGTATCGTGCCTGCCGAGCAGGGCGAAAACGGCGTCAGTCGTTTTCGCCGATTGGCTGAAACTGCACGAGATGATCCTCCTTGACGACGGGAGCTTAGTGACATGTCCGAACACTTTATTGGTCTGATCGGCGGCACCGGTTTGGGGCACGCGTTGGCAGACCGGCTGGAAGGCGACTTGGCAACGGTCGAGACGCCGTTCGGTGCGCCGAGCGCGCCGATATTGGTGGGTGCACTCGACGGCGTGAAGATCGCATTCCTACCGCGGCACGGTAAGGACCATTCCTATCCGCCGTCGGCCGTGCCGTATCGGGCGAATATCTTCGCGCTGAAAAAGCTGGGCGTGACGCACATCATCGCGAGCGGTGCGACGGGCTCGTTGCGCGAAGAGATTCGCCCGGGCGATTTGGTGATTCCCGATCAGGTGATCGATAAGACGTATCGGCGGCGCTCGTCGTTTTTTGATGAGGCCGGCGGGGCAGTGCATGTTGAGTTTCACGCGCCGTTTTGCCCGCACCTGCGCAGCTTGTTGTTGAACGCGGGCAAGGCCGTCGAAGGTACGCCGCCGACGGATGGCGGTACGTACGTGTGTATGGAAGGGCCGGCGTTTTCGACAGAAGCTGAGTCGCGCATGCATCGCGCGTGGGGCGGTGATTTGATCGGCATGACGTGTATGCCGGAAGCAAAGCTGGCGCGCGAAGCTGAGATGTGTTTTGGGTTGGTGGCGTTGCCGACGGATTACGACTGTTGGCGACCGCACCCGGAAGGGATGGACGCGCGCGAGTTGCTTAAGGAAATCATGGGCAACCTCGAGGAAGCGACGCGCCGAAGCGTCGCGCTGATCGAGGCGGCGCTCAAGCAGATAACCACGGTGCCTATGGATTGTGCCTGTCGCAAGGCGCTCGACTTGGCGGTGTGGACGCGACCGGACGCGATTGCGGATTCGGTTAAGCAAAAGATGTCGCCGGTGTTGCAGCGTCGATTGAACTTGGCCTAAGGACTTTTTAATGTGACGAATTCGCCACGACCTGAAACCGAAGAGGCATACGTACCGGGCTACGATCGATTGATTCTGTTCATCGGTTCGCTTGCGCATACGGGGTTTGTGCCGTTTGCTTCTGGCACGGTGGCGGTCGCCCTGTGGGGTGTGCCGCTGGCAATCTTGCTGCTGAAGATTTGGCAGGTGACGGTGCCGGTATATGTGGCGATCTGTATTGGCCTGACGCTGTTTTCGATCTGGGTAGCGGGCGAAGCCGATCGCGTGCTGAACGAAAAAGACAGCCGTAAGAACGTGATCGATGAAATCCCCGGCTATCTAATTGCGTTGATCGGTCTGCCGGCGTCGGGGCCGATTTTGATCGTCGCGTTCTTTTTGGAACGCGTGATCGATATCGCCAAGATTTGGCCGGCGAATCTGATCGAGCGGCATTTTCCAGGCGGATGGGGCGTGGTGTTGGATGATGTGATGGCCGGCATCTACACTGTTGCAATACTGCATGCGTTGGCGTACTTCGCGCCGACGTGGTTCAACGCGTTGGCCATGATTGATTAACGCACTTTGCTACCATCGAAATCTATATGCCCGTCATCGCCCCTCCCAATCGCAATTGCATCATCGGCTTGTTGACTGCCGCATTGGCCGGCGCGGCGGCGTGGTTTGCGTTTAATGCCGGCGGCGATGTGGTCGGTCATCTGCTGCTAGCGGTCGTCATTTCGGTGGCGATGTGGATGGCGTGCGATCCGTTTGCGGATGCGGCGCAGTGGATCGGCAAACGATTGGGCATACCCGGCTCAGTGCGCGGCGCGACGTTGGATGCAATTGCCAGTTCGATGCCGGAGCTGTCGGTCGGCATACTGTTTGTTTACGAGTTTGACGATTTCGGTGCGTCGGTGGCCACGTGTGCCGGTAGCGCTGTTTACAACATGATTCTTATACCTGCGTTGTGCGCGCTGGCGATTTCTTTTCACCGCAAGGATCGGCCTTATATCGGTGTCGGGCGCGATGTGTTGTTTCGCGACGGTATGTGGTTCCTGCTGTCGGAATCGGTGCTGATCTTGCTGCTATTCTTCGGCCGGTTCGAATGGTGGGCGGCTGTGTTGCTGCTCGGGCTATACGTTGGGTATCTGGTGCACTTGTATCGCGATGCGAGAATGCATCGGCGACAAATACGCGCCGATCGTGAAGAGGAGCTAGCCAACGGAACGGTTGATGAAGATGACGATGATGACGACGGCGATGCGGAGGTGAACATCCTCGGCGGCGCGTTGAGCATCCCGTTGAATAGCATCGTGGCAGTGGCGACGATTGTGATCACGACGGGCATCGTCGTGTTTGCTTCGCACATTTTGGTGGATTCATGCCAGTCATTGAGCAAAGCGCTCGATGTGCCCAGCTTTTTCATTGCCGTTATTGTCGTGGCAGCCGCGTCGAGCATGCCCGACACGATGTTGTCGATGGCGGCAGCCTTGCGTGGTGACGACGCGGGGGCCGTTTCGAACGCATTCGGCAGTAACACGTTCGATGTCAATATCTGCCTGTCGCTGCCGATTTTGATATACGTCATTCGAAACAACGGCGCGGGCATCGAACTCGAACAATCCGGCGGTATCTTGGCGCTGGGTTGTTTGTTGTGGGTGCTATCGGCGCTGACGCTTTACGTCATCGGGCAGAAATATCGTGTGGGCAGACCGCGCGCTTTTGTGTTGATTGTTTTATATCTCGTCTTCATCGGTTACGCCGTGCTCGGTTCATTGGGGATGGTGCCGGGCATCAAATAACACAATAGCCACTCTTGATAGCGCAATAAAAAAAGCGCTCGCCACGCGGTTGTTCTCCGTGACGAACGCTAAAAAAGTCGGGCGGTCTTACCGTCAACGTGCCGTTCGATTGCACATTCTTTGAACCCTAGCTAAAAAAAGTGGGCACCGCTCGGGCAGGCCGAACCCCTACGTGATAATGCCGCAGTTCGTTCGGCTGATCAGACTCCGATTGATTCCCAAGGGTTCAAACGCATATCGGTTCAAGGAATGATAAGCATCGGTCTCGAACACGACAGCAAAACACCCGTCTATCTTATATTGTATTTCGGCAATACGGGACTTGGCAACGGAATAGTTTGAATATCGCGCTTAGACGGCGCAAGATTTAAATGCAATTTATGGTTGAGAGGCTTGACTTTTGAAGAACGCGTTTATTCGTCGCGTTCTTCGTCCTCTTTCTCGGGCTTGGGGCGTTTTTCGGCCACCAACTGTCGGAATTCTTCCGGCGTGCGCTTGCCGAATCGTTTGGTGAGTTCTTCATATGTTTCGCGGGCCTTATCCGTCATGCCGTTGGCCTCGCACATGCTAATCGTTTGCAATTTGTCTTCGATCCAACGGCACTTGCGTTCGTCGTTGATCATGCGCCAGATGTTTTTGTCGTTACGCAACGATTCCATCTGGTTCGCGCAATCCTGACCGGTAGGGCAGTTGGGAAAGCGCTTGGCGACGCGGCGATACGCTTTGTAAAGGTCGTAATACCGTGCCGGATCTTCGGAAGCGACGCGCTCTAACACGCGAATGCGCGGTAACCGACCGGCTGCTTCTTTTTCCTGAATCTGCGCCTGAGCCGTCGGGTCTTTCTCCAGCTTCTCTTCTATCTCGCGCGCGAGCCGCGAAATGTTCGGATAGTTATGCTGAATGTTGAGACCGGCAAACAGGTTCGCATAAATCGAACGCGTCGCGCGGGCTAGCTCCAGCGCTTCGATGTATTTTTGTTGCTTGGCGAGTTCGATGGCTTTCTGTATCTCGCCCATGCCCTGGCTATGAATTTGCGTCAGCGCGTTAAACGCGGATTGACCGACACCCGTGAGGCCGACCATTCCGATTGCGGCTTTGAATTTGGTCTTGGCCTGGATGATCTTGTTCTCGGCCAACAGTTGCTGGCCTTCGGCGAAGTATTCGGCCGCGCGAGCTTGACGCGCCGCTTCTTGTCGGGCTTCGTCGAGCGGATCATCCGTCGGAGGGAAGGGTTGCGCAAAGGCACCCGAGCCGTTGCCGAGGATGGCAACGGCGGAGATCAGCAACAAAAAAACGGCGAGAGGTGTAAACCTAACGCCGTGCGTGTTTTTGAAAGTCATGTTTCGCTTTCCGGTCATGCGAGCGTCGGCGAAGCGATGTCGAAAGACATCAGTCGCACTGCGATTGGCGGCGCGACCGAGCCTAGGGTAACTACTTAGGCGAGCGGCTGTTGGCCGGTCGCGTTTCGAAGATCGACTGCGTTCGCAGGATGCGCCATTCGCCCGGGAACACGTGATAAGCGTGTACCTGTAGCTCGTATTGACGCATTTCGTAATCGACGAAGCTAAACGGCACCAGACCGTTGGTGGACCACTGCTCGTACGGCACGTAAAGACCGCGCGATTGGGCATATTGCGACAGATCGCGGTAGGTCGTGCGGAAAATGTGCTCGGTGGTTTCTTCCACCTGGCTGCTGAACAGGTATCGCACGTTATCGCTGAAGCGATACGAGAAATCCCGTTCGCCACGGAAGCGGAATTGGGTGACCAATCCTCGATCCGTCAGCAAATCGCACGGGGCCGATGTCAGCTCAGTCACCAGTACGCCGCCGCTTTGGACAGTTACGAGGTGATTGAGACCCACAACCCAAATGTCCGCCTGAAAGTTGCTGTACTCAATGTGCTTATCCAAATAAATATGGAATAGCTCAGGGTGCAGCGCGCGGCGGTACAGAAAGAAATTGAGGTCTGTACTGCGCTGTTTTGTCAAACCTAACTCTGGCAAGGTCGAATCCTTATTGCTTTTCATTGCCAATCCATCTTGCGGCGAAGGTCAAAGTTGTCGTACTCTGGGTACGGTTCCTAATGAATCTCCGAGATTATATCTGAGGGGCTTCTGACGATTCAATGAAATAATTGTTCATTTTTTCACGAAGCCCTTGCAGACGGCGATCATTCGCCTAACCTGCTAAAGGCTAATAGATTACGAGCGTCGCCCGTTATTGGTTCGCGCTTCGTTACAGATGTTTACGATGCCGATTGACTCGCACTTTCGGCAACTTGCGCAGGCGCGTTTTTGGTCGCATTTAAGCGCCAAATTCGACCGTCGCAGCGTTTTAGTAAACACCCACCGAGGATCACGCCAGAATGTCATCGCCGATTGCCCAGATTCGCCAAATTCGCATCGCTGCCGACGCGCCACTGGCCGTCATCGCCGGTCCGTGCGTGATCGAATCGCTCGACCATTGCTTAAAGGTCGGCGAAGCCGCGAAGGCCGTTTGCGACAAGCTGGGTTTGCCGTATATCTTCAAATGCAGCTTCGACAAGGCGAACCGGACGAGCATCGACAGCTATCGCGGACCGGGTTTGGACGAGGGGCTAAAGGTGCTTGCCGGTGTGCGTGAGCGACTGGACGTTCCCGTGCTCACCGACATTCACGAGCCCAGCCATGCGGCACCTGCAGCGGAAGTGTGTGAGATCCTTCAAATTCCCGCATTTTTGTGCCGTCAGACCGATTTGTTGGTTGCGGCAGGCAAAACGGGCGTGTGCATCAATATAAAGAAGGGGCAATTCCTCAGCGCCGACCAGATGGAACACCCGGTCGCCAAGGTTCGGGCCCAAGGGGCGGACAACATTCTGCTGACGGACCGGGGCACGTTTTTCGGGTACGGCCGCCTCGTGAACGACTTCGCCGGATTCCCGATGATGCGGCAATGGGGGCCGGTCGTGATGGATGCCACGCATAGCTGCCAAGTGCCGGGTGGGGGCGGTAACGTGACCGGTGGAATGCGCGAGATGGTGCCGACGCTGGCCTATGCCGGCATGTCCGCCGGGGCGGACGCGTTATTCCTCGAAGTGCACGACAACCCTCCTGCGGCCAAGTCGGATGCGGCGACGGTATATCCGCTAGACCGGCTGGAGCGATTGCTTTCGACCTGCTCAAATATCAGGGGCTTGGTGCAGAATTCCGATAAATGAACGTTGGCGAGCGAGGGAATTGGCCGGATTGGTCAGCCCACGTCGCGATTGAATCGATGTATTTAAGGCGTGAAATTGACGCCGCCGAGTCGCTTTTCTAGCATGAGCGATTCGCGCGAGCGCAGGCCGCGCTCGGATTGCCAAAGGAACGACGCATGCTCGATAAGCAACTGCTGGATATTTTGGTGTGCCCGTCATGTCGGGCCAAGGTGGAGTTGAAAGAGCGTGCGGAGGGTGATGGCGAGGGCATCGATGGGTGGCTCGCGTGCACCGGCTGTGATTTGATTTACCCCGTTCGCAACGGCATCCCGGTGATGCTTATTGACGAGGCGAAAAAGAAGACCGCCGAAGCCGCCCAGTAACCCGTAGAGGAGTCGCCCCGTCGCTGACCGTATGATCGCCATTATCTCGGATATTCACGGAAATCTCGAAGCCCTTAAGACGGTTCTCGGGGACATCGAATCGCGGAAGATCGAAACGATCTACTGTCTCGGCGATATCATCGGCTACGGTCCGGACCCGGCGGAATGCCTCGATCTGGTCGCCGAGCGTGCCAAGATGAGCCTCGCCGGCAACCACGACCATGCAGTTTTCTACGAGCCGGTGAACTTCAATCCGCCCGCCGAGCGTGCGGCGTTTTGGACGCGGCTGAAACTGGATGAGGAAGAAGACGAGAATCGACGCAATAAGCGTTGGCGATTCTTGGGCGGCCTCAATCCGCGCGAGGCGGAGGGCGACTTTTTGTTCGTGCACGGCTCGCCCCGCAAACCCATAAATGAATATTTGTTTCCGGACGACGTTTACACGGCCCCGCAAAAGCTTTTGGCGAACTTCGATCGGATGGAGTGTTTGACCTGCTTCTGCGGTCATACTCATGTGCCGGGCGTGTTCGTCGACGATCCCTATTTCGAGACACCCGACGAAATGGGTGATTCCCAGCGGTACGCCATCGGCGATGAGAAAATCATCGTGAACGTCGGCTCGGTCGGCCAGCCGCGCGATCGCGACCCGCGTGCGGCGTACGTCATTCTGCATGAGGACGAGGTTGAGTTTATCCGGGTGTCGTATAACATCGACGTGACGGCGAACAAGATACGCGAAAACTCGCAGCTCGATGACTTTCTAGGCGCGCGACTGTACGAAGGAAAATAGCCGCCCAACCCCGTTTTTAAGGTGGGTGGCCATCGCCGGATACAACCTGTCCGACCCCCGCGCGTCGCGTTTTTCCTCACCCTTTTATGGACGAACAAACCAAACGATTGTTTTTGGCATCCGGATTGTGTCTGGCAGTGCTGCTGATCTGGACGCGCTTTTTTATGCCGCCGCCACCGCCGGTGGATGAAAGCGGTACCCAAACGACCACGGCTTCGAGTCGCACATCACCTTTGGCTGATGGTCGACAAGACGCAACAACGCAGGATGCGCGCGACGGTAGCGACAACGGCCCGGCAAGCTTGATCGGGCCGAACACGTATGCCGAAGGCAGCGACGATGCGTCGCCGGTGACGGCGCTGCTCGGGTCGGATGTTCCCAGCGAAGATAATCCTTTTTTGATGCAGGTCGATGTGACGTCGCTGCAAGCGGCGGTTCGCAAGATCACGCTCACGCAGCATCGCGCGCGCGTTGCCAAGAAGGATGAGAAAACGCCACCGGCGTACGAGCTGTTGCGACCTGTCGCCGATGTCAAGGACAACATCACGCACCATTCATTTGCGGTGCAGTCGCTGAACTTGCTCGACGCCAAGAAAGACGTCGATCTGCGCGAATTGAATTGGCGCATGGGGGATGTTCGCCATGATGCGGGCGCAGATGGCAACGCGCATCAGGTTGCGCTGAGCGCGACGGTTTACGATGACGGGTTGCCGATTATCGAGTTAACGCGAACGTACACGCTGCCGCCGCAATCGCGACAGTTGTTGGTCGATTGGCAAGTCAAATCATTGAGCCCCAAGGCGTTGAAGCTGGCGATCGTTGAAGATGGGCCGATGGGGTTCGAGCAGGCGGATTCGCGCTTCGATAAGCCGCGCGTGATGACGGCCTTGGTCGATGCCGATGGCGATATCGATTTGTCGAAGGCTTACATTCGCAGCGAACTGTATAAGGCCGAAGATCACCGTGCGCGCTTTATCGAGGGCGACGAGCATATTCTCTGGTCGGCCGTCGGGAATAAATATTTTACGTGTATTGTGTATCCGGTGCCGAGCAAGCCGGAGACGGGATATGCCGATTATCTCGGTCGCGTTGTGGCCAAATCGCAGTTACGGGAAGAAGACGTCGACGGTGATGCCACGTTTGAGCAGTGGATCGTGCCGCCCGGCGGATTGTCTGCGCGGCAAACGTTTAGCGCTGGGTTTGAAATCTATTGTGGTGCCAAGCGCGATAAGGTGTTTGAGGCCATGCCCGCGGCGGTTGCGCGCAACTATACGTTGGTCAAATCGCCCGACGGTTCTGCGTGTACGTTCGATGCGCTGGCGGCGTTGATGCGCTGGCTGTTGGCGAAGGTGCACGGATTCTTAGGCAACTACGGCATCGCCATTATTGTTTTGGTGATCATCGTTCGCACCATTCTGCATCCGGTGACGAAGAAAAGTCAGCTCAATATGCTGAAGATGCAGAAGAACTCCAAGCGACTGCAGCCGAAGATCAAGGCGCTGCAAAAGCAATATAAGAACGACAAGCAAAAGCTTCAGGAAGAAACCATGAAGCTTTATCGCGAAGAGGGTATCAACCCGGCAAGCACGGTGCTCGGTTGTTTACCGATGCTCCTGCAAACGCCGGTGTGGATCGCGCTTTACACGACGCTCAATACCGACGTGTCGATTCGGCATCAACCATTCTTTGGCTACATTCGTGATTTGTCGTCGCCGGACGTGCTGGTCGATTTCGCCGGTTCGTTCACGATTCCCGTCATCGGTGCGGTGATGGGGCCGATCAGTGCGTTGCACCTGCTGCCGATTCTGATGTCGATCGTCATGATTATGCAGATGAAGCTGTCGCAGAAGATGGCGGCGGCCAACAAGGAGAAGGAAGAGGCCGACAAGCTCGCGTCTAGGTCGGACGACGCTACAGCGGAGCCCGAAGAAGAAAACCCCATGGCCGAGGCCATGGAAAAGAATCAGAAAATGATGATCTACATCATGCCGATCTTCGGTCTGATGTTCTACAACATGCCGAGTGGCTTGTGTTTGTACATCCTCTCGAACAGCTTGCTCGGTATGGGCGAATTGCAATACATCCGTAAGCAACTGCGCGAGATGGAAGAACGCGGCGAACTGATGCCGAAGAAGAAGCAGCGCGATCCAAACAAGCCCAAGGGCAAACTCGCGATGTTCCTCGAAGAAGCTCAGAAGCGTGCCGAAGAAGCGCGCAAGGCTCAAGGTGGCGGCGGCGGTATTAGCGCTAAGCACATGCCGAGCAAAGGCAAGCGGAAGAAAAAGCCGCGGTTCTAGGCGAGTTTGCCGTGCGAGGCATTGATCGCAGCAATACGATTTGCTTGCGTGCACGCTCGAGTTTGTTGTGCCATACCCGTTCGCCGGCTCAGCGGGATACGTCTTCAACTCGACCTGAATCAAGCGGGATCTAGCGTCCTATTCTTTTGGGGTGTCGGTAATTTGCTCGACCATGTTTGGTCATTCGTCTCTGAAAGTAGGTACCGGCACCGCTGCCGCGGCTTCATGTGGAGGCCACACGATCCATGGATTGCGCGGCTATCGCCGCTCCATCCATGGCTTTCGACCTTCGCCCCTGCGGGGCTGAGAAAAACGATTGCTTCACTAAACTGGAGTGAAAAACGCTTTCGGCTGCATTGCTTGTTTACCCACTGCCGCGTTACATCAACTTGATCAACCAAACGCTACCATTCCAACATGAGCGGTGAAAATAAAAACGACGAACAGAATGCGGGCGAACCGGTCAGTGCGTCCGGCGAGCCGGCGTTAAACGGCGACAGTCAGACTGCGTCAACAGACGTCGAGCAAGACACCTTCGTCGGCAAGCGACCGTTCTGTCGCGGCACCGGCTACACGTATCAGGTCGTTGGATTCTTTTTGGCGTTTTCAACGTGTTGTGTGTGGCCTGCGGCTTATTGGTGGCAAGACGCTGCCGACGTGCTCGCGGTGACGGCGGAGACGGTCGAAGCCGTTTCGTCGACGGAAAACGTGATGACCACCATCGGCGTGGCGTTGTCGTTTCTCGGTGGAATGGGATTGATCGTCGTCGGGCTCGGCTTGCAGCAAGATCGATTTCGAACGGGTCGGTGGGCGCTGTTCGTAACGACGGTGCCGATGGTCTATCAGTGGGCGTACTTTGTTTTGTCGATCATGCAATTCCCGACGGTCGGACGCGTGGTCGTGGGAGGAACGCTGGCGCTGATGTGGACGGCGATGTTTGTGCTCGCCGGCGTGAGTGCCGACGAGCTTCGCAAAGATCCGCCTACGCCGTCTGAACTAGGGTGGACATCGATCGATGAGGATGATCTGCAAAAAGTACTTTCGCTTCGCTCACGAGATAGAACGAACCGGTAACGCAGATCAAATCTTCACGCGTGACGGCCTTTTCCGCGATTTCGAACGCATCTTCTAGCGATGTGGCGACTTGTGCCATGCGACCCGCCACTTCGGAGAATTTCACGGCTAGATCGGCAGGGGCCATTGCACGCGGTGAGTTGATCTTGGTGAAGATGATCTTGTCGGCACCGAGCTGAATCAGCTTCAACATGCCTTCGACATCTTTGTCGGCACAGCAACCGAAAATTACGACCATCGAATCGTACGGGACGTTCTGGCCGATCGCGCGCATCAGCGCTTCGATACTGGCGGCGTTGTGGGCACCGTCGCCCAAGACGCGTGGTTCCTCGCAGATCATTTCCATGCGACCGGGCAGGCTTACGTTGCGAAGACCGCTAACGCATTTTTCGTCGTCGATTGCAACGCCTTGCTTGCGCAGTTCGTCGAGCACGCCGATGGCGACGCCGCAGTTGATGGCCTGATGCTCACCGACGAGCGGCACGAGCAGGTGGTCGAAGTGGCATGTGGGTGTCGTAACGCAAATGCGGGCCTGCGGGCCGGCCTCGCGCGAGGCCTCAAAGCGATAGCTATAGCGGATGTCTTCACCAGCAAACTTGATATCCGCCGAGCGTGCTTCCGCCGCCTCTTTGAGAACCTTCTTGACGATATCTTCCTGCGGTGCCGAGATGATCGGCACGCCGTCTTTAAAGATGCCGGCTTTTTCGGCAGCAATCTTGTCGAGCGTGTTACCGAGTTGTGCCATGTGATCGAGGCTGATGGCCGTGATGGCGCAGACGATCGGGTTTACCAGCGAGGTGGCGTCAAAGCGACCGCCCAAACCGGTTTCGAAGACGGTGATGTCCACCTTCTCTTCCGCGAACCACAACATGGCTGCGGCGGTGAGGATTTCAAAGTAGGTCGGTTTCGCATCGCCGTAGGATTTGGATACGTCGGCGATTTTGGCGATAAGGGTCGTGAAGCGAGCCTTGGGAATCGGTTCGCCGTTGAGGGCAATGCGCTCGCGCACGTCCATCACGTGCGGCGACGTGTACGTGCCGGTCTTGAGGCCGTTGTTAGCCAGCATCTCGGTCAGCATGGCGGCCGTAGAGCCCTTGCCCTTGGTGCCGGCGATGTGAACGGCTTTGAATTCGTTTTGCGGGTTGCCGAGGTCTCTTAACAGTCGCGTGATGCGGTCAAGCGTTTTCTGACCGCGGTCGCGACGCCGCGGCGGGCGGCGTTCGTAGTTGGTTTGCGACGCCAGATAATCGAGGGCGGCGGCGTAAGTCTTGATGCCTTTTTCACGCGGTTTCGCCGCCTTGGGGCTCGCGGCCGTACGCCGAGAGACCTTGGTTTCCGTCGCTTTCTTCACCTTTTTGGTGCCACCTTTGGTCGCGGTGGTGCGCGATTTGGCCGGCGATGACTTTGTTTTTGAGGTGGATTTTGAGCCGCTGCGGGAGGTGCTGCGGGTGGATGACTTCTTCTTTGATTTGGTTTTTGCTTTTGCCATTTGAAGTCTCATGGTAGCCAGCCGCAGATTGCGATTCAATACTGGTGGAATTCGGCGGAATTGACTACGGGTGTGAAATTGGCCCTAAGTTGCGCTTATGACAGGTGTTGCGAGAGAAAAAAAGCAATAACGAGATACCGAACATTAACAAAACATGCCGTTCTTGTCCACCTAGGTTTGCCCGATTTTTCTCGGACTATCCGGTCAATACTGCCGCTTTTATCCACGCGTTATCCACCGCCATCGGGGCGTCTGTTAACAACGCACAGTCTCTCACCCTCTTTGTACGCTTTAGAGCTGATTTGGTTCGACCCGTTCGGATGATTCTGCCGTATTGAGTTTGGTTTGTCGCAGGCGCTGAGTCCGTTCTTTGGCCTTCACGATTGCGGCCCGGTTGTGTTCGATGCCGTCGATCACGTAATATGCTTCGGTTTAGTAGTTGCGTGAAAGGGACTTCTACGCGTGAGTGATGCGCCGACAACCAGGATCGTTCGTTGCTGCCACTGTCGCGGCATGATGCGTGTCGCCGCGCGGGCGTTGTCCGTGTTCTGTCCGCACTGTCAGAAGCGCGTAACGCTCGAGAGCCTGCGGATCGTCGGCTCCCACCCTGGTAAGACGCTGGCCACGTGCGGCGATATCTTTGTCGAACCGGCTTCTCAACTGAATCTCGAAATCACGGCAAACAATGTGGTCGTGCGCGGTCGCGTAAATGGCGCGGTAAACGCGAACGGTCGATTGCAGGTGGCTTCGACGGGTAGGGTGTTCGGCAACGTGCGGGCGGCGCGGATTGTGGTTGAAGAAGGCGGCGTGATTCAGGGGCGCTGCGAGATGACGCCGAGTTTTCCGGTTAAGAAAGCGGACGAAACCGAGCAGCAGGAAACGGCAACGCCTGAACCGGAAGAATTGGTGCCGGTCGACACCACGCCGCGGCAAATCCGACCAATCCATTTCGATTGATAACGGTCCCTTAAAATTCAGACAGATGTATTTGAAATGTCGCGGGCATTATTGGCGCGCTTTGCGTCTTTTTCAGCCTGTACCGGATCGTGGAAACCGGTCTTTTGGCAGATGAAGGCAACGATCTCGCCGAATTTGTGTTTGTCGTAATGATATTCGTCTAGACGGACGGTTTTTTCGGAGCCGTCTTGTTCGTAGTCGATATCGATCCAGCCTTTCTTTGTGAAATGGTCGTGTCGCAGCGCTTTCATGTTGTCGAACGGAATCGGCTTACGATGTCGAATGGATAGACCGTTTTCGTTTACTTCCGCATGCGATTTGGCTGCGTAAATGACGAAGCAAACGATACCCAAGCCCATCGCCGTGATGATCGCGCCGAAGGCCTTCTGCCACAGAATACTGGTTTCGCTTTGATTGCCGGGAATGGGGTCCGCTAAAGCGAATCGGTTGCGCTTGGTTTCGAATTCGAGCAACAGCGCGGGGCCGAAGTAATAAGTCGTCGTGCCGTTCTCGAATGACGGCGGGCCGCCGAAGGTCTTTTCCAGATATGCGAGTTGTTCGACGCGCGACTTACCTTCAATTGCTTTGCTAACGTCAGCAACCTTGTCGGTTGTAACGGCGGGATAGACGGTTGCTTTGGCTGCTTCGTCGCGTACTTCGGGGTCGAACTGCGTAGCAACGAACTCGTCAAAGTTCTTATTCGCGTAGCCAGTCAGACCGTCGTAGGCGAACCAGAGGCCCATGAACAAAAACATGCCTGCGAGGATGCCGGTTCTAACCAAGCGTTCGGTGCCGGGGCCACTGGAAACAGTCATGAGTCGTCGTTCCTCTCGTTGTTGGCCTTGCTAGCGACCGAAACCATCAATCGAAGGTTACTTCTTGAAATCAGCGGCGGACTTGTTGAACTGCGACACGGTGGTGCCGAGCAATACGAACGCACGCTGTGGGTTCTCGGCAACGCGGGCATAGCGATCCGCAGCGTTCGGACCGCGATCGGCAATTTCGAGCGATTGCGAGGTACCATCCGCAAGTTTGACGGTCACGCGACGCCAAGGTTGATCCAAACCGAGTGCTTCTATCTCGGCATCGTCGTAGCTAACGTAGCGTTCGCAATTCAACGCGGCCAACGCTTCGATCGTCGGCGTAAGCTTGGGCGTCGCGACTTCAAACGTGGGCTCATCCACGAGCTTCCACGCACCGTCATCGCTGCCTGAACGTTCAAAGGTAATATCGGCATCACCGGAGAAACCAATCGATACGACGTCGGCTGCCGCGAAATCGAAAATGGCCGTCGTGAGAAATTCCTTATCGAGTTCGCTAATTGTTCGCTCGTCCAACTCGTAAATGAAATCGCCATCATCTTTCAGCAGGTAGCGGCTGCCGCCCTGACGCACGGCGGTAAAGGCAATCGTTTCACCATCGGCATCCGCCGTGCCGGTCGCGTTGATGACCATCGAATACTGTGGGGCATCGAGGCCGAATGCGCCGAGATCGTCCGAGCGACCGACCACGCGCATGGCCGTGAGGTTGGAGAATGACGCGAGCATGGCCTCAATGTTGGCCGTGTTACCATCGCCGGTAATCGGGGCCGTCATTTGCCATCGATCGTCTTGCTTGGTCAGCGTGAGCTGCGTGTTGCCGCGACGCAGGTCGAACGACGATACGGCGGATGCGTCAAAGCTTAGCGCCGACCGGCTGTTGAACGAAATCGGGTCGACCAGAATCTTGTTGGCTTCGGCCACAGGAACGACGGCGACGGTTTCGTCGGACGCGTTTTGAATATAGACGCCCGTCTTACTTGGCGTTTCGGCACCGAGCAGAATCGTCGTGGTGCCTTGGCTGCCGAGATTAAGGCCGATCGTCGCGCGGGGCGCATCGAGGCCGTGCTTCGGCAGCGTGCCGTCTTCGAAACCTTCGGCCTTGATGTTCTTCAACACGCGAAGGAAATCGTCCACGGCGCTGCGTTCGGCAAAGACCGGGTCGGTCGTGTCTTCGCCGATGGCCCAGTCGGAGCCGTTGCGTTGCAAAACGATCGAATCGTCGGCTGTGGTGTATTCGATGCGCGAGACCAACGGTTGGTTGAACTGGACCACGCGCTTGTCGCGCAAATCGATGGCGCTGGGGGCGAGATTCTTGAATGTCGATTCGCTGACTTGAAAGACCGTCACGAGGTCTGCGGTGTCGTCGGTGACGAGATGGGCGAAGACGTTGTTTTCGACTTTGGCACCGATGGCCAAGGTGATTGTGCGTTCGTTCGTTGTGGGCGGACCAGCATCTTCCGCGTCGTCGTCATCGCTCGACTTCTCCTCTTCCTGAATGGTCGCTTTGACGGTAAGACGAGGCGGGGCCAGACCGTAGGGGCGGAGCGTGGCGGGGTTGTCTTCGATGAAGTCCACGACGAACAAGTTGGCCAATGCAGAAGCCGCGCGGTTGAGCGTAGGCAAATCGGCGCGGGCGCGGAAGGGGGCTTCAATATTCCAACCGCCATCTTCTTTGACGGCGAGATAGTTCGTTTCGCCGGCGACTTCGAGCCGCACGATATCGGCGGCGCGGAAGTTCATTAGACGCTTGCTGCGATATTCGGGAAGCTTTTTGTCGAATTGTTGGTGCACGTCACCTTTGACGAGATAGAGAGCGTCGGAGCCGACCTTCTTGACGTACGTTTTGTCAGAGAGCTGTTGTCGCGCACCGATCTTTAGCAGGTGCGTATTGTCATCGTTGTCGGTCAACTTGACGACGGCGAGCGGCGCATCGAGTGATGTCAGATCGTTGCCAGGTGGGTCGTCATTCGGGCCGTAGGCTTTGTCGTATTGAAGATCGAGAATCTTGCGGACGTCGGATTCGACTTGGCTGCCTTGCGCGGCCGTTGCAATCGGCGCGGTCATCTTCCAATCGTTGTCGTTAACCCTCGTGAATGCGCGGGCCGGTTCCGAATCGAGCTTGATTTCGTACGCCTTAATGTCGTTAAACGTCAGGTCGATCAGCTTGCGCGACTCGGCAACGTTTTGATTGCCTTGCTCCCCGCTACTTTGCAGGAAGTAGAGACCACCGACGGCGGCCAGCAGACAAATCAACAGAATGATGGTTGTTTTGGCGTTCATTTGATTGCGTCACTCCAATACTTGGAAATAACGTTTGGGGTTCGGTTGAATTAACGACGCCGCATGAACCAGAGGAACAAGCCCGGTGCGAGCACGACGGCAGGCCAGATGGCCCAGAAAAACGCCTGAATGTAACCGCGCGAGCCGGTCGGAATGCGCTCGATCCGCGGCACGGGCACCGGCCCGCGACCGATGAGTTCGGGCGTGTCGTTGAGCCAGTAAATGCTGTTGAGCAACAGGTCGAGATTCTCCGACGGTTCCGATTCGGAGCGGAATTGTTCGAGGCTGACGGGCACCTTGTTATTGAGATATTGATCGGCGAAGCACGCTGCCAAGCCGGCGACGATCACGCGCGTGGTGCGATCATCGCGTGCGGGTTTTTCGCATGCCACCATCAAGTTGAACGGACCGCGCTGCAACGGGCGGCCGAGATTTAATGCACCGTCGCCGCGACTGCTGTTTACTTCGTTGGCGATCTGAATGAACGAGTCGATGTCGGCGGAGATGTACTCTTCGCGATCGGGGATTTCCAAGAGCGTGGTGTACGAAATATCCGACGATGCAGGTTGCGTGGTGGTGTCGTCGTCTGATGTTGAATCGTCGTCGAGCACCAATACCGGCGCGGCGGAATCGGCCAGCGAGCGCGTGCCTTGCATGGGGCTGGTTACCGGGTGATCGGCGTAACCGATAAGCGGCATGTAGCTGAAGCGCAGGGCATTAATGAAAAACGCGTTGGCCGTTCGCGGGTCGGGCGTGACGTTCATTACGCGTACGCCGTTGTCGATGCGTACGTTAAACGTCGATTCGAGTAACGGGTTGTAACCGTAGGGCGACGCCATCAGGCCGCGACCGAACGGCGCGTTGGTAATGGTCCACGATGCAAGGAATATACCGCGGCCACCATCGTCGAGAATTTTTTGGACGATCTCACGCTCGGCGTCGCCGAACATCGGCGAGGGCTGTTGCTGCCGATTAAACGGATTCGGCGGCTGCGGCGGCGCAGGCGGCAGAAAGATGTGGATCGTATCCAGGTCGTTATCAATCTCGGGCGGATCTTTGCTTTCAGCCAGATTCCATTGCTCGACGTTGAAGTTCGCGTCTTCGAGCGTCGTCGTTACCTTCGACAGACTTGCAAGCGGCAAACTGCTGCGCGCGGGCGGCGGCGAGAAGGGCGACTGTTGCTGCGGCGCGGCGGGTTCGTATGCGACGAGCACGACATTGGCGAAGGCCTTGTCCGACGTGATCGACAAGATGTTGCTGCAAAGCGCGCTGTCACCGTTGAAGGTGCGTTCGGTCTCGGCCGGATCGTCATCTTGCAGCCCGGGGATCGCGGGGCGCGCGGGCCAGATGGTCTCGAACCCGACGACGCGGAGTTGGTCGCCGCATTCGATGACGACGGCGTTGTCGTCTTTCAGCTGATCGGCGACGTCGGCGAGTTTGAGTTCGGGCAGGTCTTCAAACTTGGCTTTGAGTTGGTTTAAGTCGTCCACCAACTTGCCGAAGAGGCCGCCCTCGCGCGAGTCTTGCAACAAACTGCCCGATGCGGGATCGACCGACGAAAGGCTGTCGGCAAGGCTGGCCAGAATGTTGGTGCAGTCTTGCACGTAGCCTTCGAGCGCGTCGACGTTGCGCCGCGCTTTGGTCAGCGCGAGGGCGAGGTCGTCTGTCTGGCCCGAGTCAATCACACCCAATACTTCAAGACGGATCTTAGATAGGCTGCGGCCCATGTCTTGCAGGATGCCGGCCACTTCGACTTGCATCATGACATCTTGTGAGAACACGCGGCTTGGCACTTGCGTCGTCCAGTTCTCGTGTTCCTGCACGATTGGGAAGGCCGTAGAGAAGCGGTCCACGCGGGCGACCAAATCTTCAAGCGCTGCGCCGGTCGTGATGCAGGCGTCGGCGTAGCCCTTCAACGCTTTCTTCACGTCGGAAGGCGGATCACTGCCGGCGGGGCCGACTTGCCCACGAAGGTTATTGATAACATCACGCAAGTCCGTCGAGACGCCGCGGAGCAACGCGATGTATTCCGAATCGGGCTTGCTGGTTTCGCTAGCGAGTTGCGTGAGTCGGCCCATCAGATCGGAAATCTGACTAAAGCCGCCGGCGAGTGTTTCGACGGTCGCTTGTGCGCGGGTGACGGCTTCTCCGTACTTCGGAATGCCGGTCTTGGGCGTTAGTTCGGCGATTTCTTCAGCAGCCTCCTGCGACGCTTCTTTCAACTTGTCTAAGGCGAGGCTGACTTGGGTGAACAACGGAAAGCCGCCGAGCCAGCTTTCATTGTTGGCAAGAATGGCCTGTGCTTCGGTATAGCGGGTGACCAAGTCTGCCTCGGCACGACCGCGAACGCGCTCGAAATCTTCCAACGCGATCTTATGGGCGTCGGCTTCGCTGCTGAGGTTCTTATTGATCTCGGCAACGAGCGATTCGCGCTGGCGATCGCTGGTGACGTGTTGATACGTCACCTTGTTTGAATAGCGGCTGAGTTCGGCGCAGTAATCCAGCATGCGCGTGATGCGCTCTTGCTGGGCCTTGTCGCCTTCATCGGGTTCGTACAGCAGCGACAGCTTGACGTCTTTTTGAAGGCTGCCGAGCACGTTCTTCGTGCGATCGCTCAGGCCGTAGTTACCGACGCTGGCAAGGTCGCTGCGATAGGACTTAATCGATGCGATCAAATTGACCGCAATCAACAGCCCGACGGCCAGCACGACCGACAGCAACACGTTGGCGCCAATGGCAAAGCGCTGAGAAGAACCGACGTTGGTGGCGCGATTGGAATCTTTTACCGCCATCGTTTGGACTCCATGACTTTGACGCACAAGAACAAGAAGAAGGCAGTCGCGCTAACGAAAAACACGATCGCCTTGGTATCGAAGATGCCCTTGGAGAAGTCTTTAAAGTGATGCAGGATGTTGATGTAGCTCAGCGTGCTGCGCCAAGCACCGCCTTGGATCATGGCAAGATAATCCACGGCATACGAAAACAACGCGAGTATCGCAATCGCTAACACGGCGGCGATGAGTTGATGCCGCGTAAGGCTGCTCGCAAAGAGGCCGACGCTGGCATAGAGCGCGCCGAGCAGGAGCAAGCCAAGATAACCGTAGGCGGTTGCGAGTAGATCGGGCTTGCTGAACATCGACAACGCGACGACGTACACGAGCGTGGACAAAATCAACGCGACGTAGAACAAGAACGTGCCGAAGAATTTGCCCAGCACGACCTCCGCATCGCTGACCGGGGCCGTCATGAGCGTTTCGACGGTGCCCGATGCGTATTCGTCGGAGATCATGCGCATCGTGATTAGCGGCAACGCCAGGATCAGCAACCACGACATATGATCGAAGAGCGGCCGCATGGTGGCTTCGCCGCCTTCGGTTAACGTTTCAAACGTGAAGAGCATGCCCGTGACCAACAAGAACAGCACGCCCACGACGTAGGCGATGAACGACAAGAAGATTGCCGCCAGTTCCCGCTCGGTCAGTGCTTTAATGCGATCAATCATGAACGCACCTCCGCTGCTTTGCGTTGCGCGGCTTGTTCCGCGGTAATGCGTACAAAGAATTCCTCCAGCGTGCCGGCTTCGAGCCGCAACTCACGCATCGACCATTTGTTCTCAGTGGCGAGCTTATATATCGCCTCACGCGGGTCGGCGTTCTTATTGGTTTCAATGATGAAACGATGCCAACCGTTGTCGGATTCGCGGGCGATTTCTTTCACACCGTTAACAGATTTGACGGCCTTTTCGATCGCCGCCGCATCGCCGGTGAGTTCGGCGATCAAACGCGAACCTTCGCGGATGCGCGTCTTCAGTTCGTCGGGCGAACCCGACGCGACGATGCTGCCGCCCGCGATGATGATCGTGCGCTGACAGGTCGCTTCGACTTCAGGCAGAATGTGGCTGCTTAAGAGAACCGTATGGCGCTTGGCCAGTTCCTGAATGAGATTGCGCGTTTCGCGAATCTGCGTCGGGTCGAGTCCGACGGTCGGCTCGTCGAGAATGAGCACCTTCGGATCGTGCAGCAATGCATCGGCCAAGCCCACGCGCTGTTTCATCCCTTTAGACAGTTGATGAATCGGGCGGTCGATGAATTCGCCGAGCCAACAAAGGTCCGCCACGCGTTTGATGGCGGCGGCGCGCTCGCTGCGACTGAGCCCGCGAATCTTGCCGCGAAAGTTTAGGTACTCGCGCGATCGCAGGTGAATGTCGAGCGGTGTGCTTTCGGGTAAGTAACCGATCACGCGCCGCACCTGCATGCTTTCGGTGAACACATCGTGCCCGCCGACAGATGCCGAACCGGAAGTGGCCGGCATGAAGCAAGTGATCATGCGCATGGTGGTGGTTTTGCCGGCGCCGTTGGGCCCCAGAAAACCGACGATTTCACCTTCATCGATGTGGAACGAGATGCCGTTGACGGCGACCCGATCGCCGTAGGCTTTGGTGAGATTTTTGACCTGAATCATAGACGTCTATGCCTCGTCGCCGCGCCGGAATCATGACCGGTTGTGTGCGGGGTCGTTCGCCTGCTGGTTTGCGGCGTTGACCCGTTCGACGGGGGCCAGCGCATGCGCCATCGTGAGCGCTGGCCCGGTCTCCATCCCGATTGCCGGCTATGTATACGATATTTCTAGTCGTCTTCGGGTGTCATCCTAGTGGTTCCGCGCAAGTTAGCCACTAGAAAGACCTTACGGCGAGCCGGCCAGCGGGAAGAACCGGTCGGACTCCCCGGTGTGAATACTTTTCGCGTTTTCTATCTAAAGCGGAGTAGGGCGTCAAGTCTCACGAGGGGCTGTGATTTCCTGTGTGGCAGGTTGACGGACCGTCAGGGATTGGAGCGATGGGGGTGGCCCGTGCGATAGCATCGTTGCACCGGGTGGCTAGAGCTTACCGGAAAAGTAATAAACTGGTGCACGCACGAGTTGGTGGATATCGTCGATGAATTGGGGCTTAAGCGGCGGCCAATTCCAAAACACCAGAGCAAAGTCCGAGACGATGATATTGGCGCCACGTTGCCATTCGGTCATGGATTTTTTCGTCGAGCAAATCGGGCATTTGAAATCTGGTGCATGGCCTGACTGATACCAGTCGTCGATTTTTTCTATGAACTCAGTGGGGACTTCTGGAATTTTGGTTAGTGACGTGTTGCAAGCAGTACAGGCGAGGCGGAGTTGATCCTGGCCAAAATGGTAGACGTTGCGCTGCGTCGCAAGTTCCAGACCGTTAGTAAGGAGATCGTGAAAACGAAAATCTTCATGGAAGGGGTGCTTGCACGCGTTCGCATAGTTCGGTCCGGGCGGATAACCGAACTCGCTGCCCAACGTGCAATCGGTTCGGTCTGGTGAAACGATCTCCCGATCCGTAAGAAATCGCAGCACGGCTTCTGCATTTCGGTCGATGTCCGCCGGTGCAATGTCGGGGATAGCTAGGTTTTGAAATAGGTCGCCCATGGCACTGCTCTGATTGTGTATCGAGGAGTCAGCAGTTTATACATCGTTCGATAGTTTATACGACCGAGACGGTTGGTTGAATTTGACGGCAGGAATCGATTTGCACGCTTTACATCATTTAGGTAAGTTAGCTACTTTCGCCCCGCGTCGCTTCGATGGGCATTCAATTTCGACGCACCCATTTCTATGTCAGATCAAAAGTTTCGTTTGCAGATCGCCCGGCGGGCGGCGCAGTTGATGTATGCGCGCGATGAGAAGGAGTATTACACGGCTAAACGCAAGGCGGCGCGGGAATTCGGACTGCGCGGACGCATTAAGCCGAGCGACTTGCCGTCGAATCGCGAAATCCGCGATGAGATTCAGGCGCTGGCCGCGTTTTACGAAGGTGACGAGCGGCGGCGACGATTGGGCGCGATGCGAATCGAAGCGCTGCGGCATCTTCGGCGGCTGCAGGTTTTTCATGCACATCTGATCGGTAGTGTTTTGACCGGCCACGTGCGAGCGGGCTCGGATATTGACTTGCATGTGTTCACCGACACGCTGTCGGCGCTGACAGCCGTGCTCGATGAACACGGATTGCATTTCACGGTCGAACGCAAGCGCGTCTTGAAGTTTGGCGAAGAGCGGCACTTCGTGCACGTGCATGTGGTTGGTGACATTCCTGTCGAGCTTACGGTTTACCCGCTGGAGAAGGTCAACTATCCATTCAAGAGTTCGATCACCGGCAAGCGCATCGAGCGAGTAGATGTGGCGGGGTTGGAAGCATTGATTGCGCACGAGCATCCCGAGATCGACATCGAAGCGGAGCTGATGCGCGCGACGGACTTTCTGAGTGCGTTTGATTTGTATCGTTCGTTGTTGTTGCCTTTAGAAGCGGTGCAACAGGATCCGCGTTGGCATCCGGAAGGTGATGCGCTGTATCACAGCTTGCAGGTTTTCGAGTTGGCACGCGCGGCGATACCTTACGATGAGGAGTTTATGACGGCGGCGTTGCTGCACGATGTTGGAAAGGCAATCGATCCCCACGATCATGTGGAAGCGGGCTTGCTCGCGTTGGAAGGTTTTGTTTCAGATCGTATCGCGTTCCTGATTCGGCATCATATGGATGCGCACATGATCGAGGACGGCACGTTGGGCTTTCGAGCGCATCAGCGGCTGCGGTCAAGCGAGTGGTATGACGATTTGGTGTTGTTAGGCGAGTGCGATCGCGCCGGACGCGTACCGGGGGCGACGGTCGATGAGGTTGAGGATGTGTTGGCGTTTTTGAAGGGGGTTAATGAGTGATTTTCGAAATGGATTATATGTTGTTAGGCGCCACCATCGCGCGATTCGCTGAATGAAAAGAATCAAATCAGTTGGCGCGGGAGTGCCATGCCGACCCAACCGAATTGACTTTGTTTTTTCAATAAATCGGTCGCCTGCTTGGTAGAGTGACTGAGCGAGACCAATTCATTGGTTGGAGTTACGAACAGTCACGCGAAGGGTTACGTCCTCATCGACGGACTGAGTTATGTCGATGGGGCGGCATCGCGAATGACGTGCAACTTTCTGCGAAGAAGAAAACGGGTGACCTGCACGGCAAGTCCTATCGTGTAGGTCAACCTACTGTCTACATCAAGATCGATCAGCCGCGCATTGGCCACGTCGTGCTAGCCTGCCGGGTCTGCGTCGTACCCCAATGCGGTGAAGTCGATTCCACCGTTATGGCAGTCATTGCAGTTGAGTGCCATCGACGGCGGCGCGATTTCGTGATTCACCGTGAGGTACATGACGGTATCCACAAATCCGACGGTGCCGCTAAACGGTACGCCGGTGTACGCCGCGCCTTCGGCCAGTGCCAAATCCCAATCGTACTTCGCCCAGTAAGGGTTTTCGCCGCCGGCCATGCCGAACAAGTGCGGGACAACGATGCGTTGATTCACCGTGTCCGCCGGTTGTCGACCGATCATCTTCTTGAACGGATACAGCTTCGATTCGGGATCGTCCTTAGAGCCGAGTGGTTGTGAGAGCACGACCGGCTCTTCGGTATAGGTGTCGTTGACGCCGATGGCCATCTTTTCCCACGTATGGTTGTACCACATCAACTCGGGTCGTACGTTCATCGCGTAGACAAATCGTCCCTTCTTTTTGTCGTATGTGTTCATTCCGAACTCATCGGTTGGGATCGGGTCGATGTCTTGTCCGGCTTCATCCCAATACCATTCGACTTTTGTCGGCATGGCGCGTGCGAACGCCGGCAAGTGGCAGGCTTGGCACGCAACCTTGGCGATGTGGTCGTCGAGGACACCGTTTTCGTGGATGCCGTTCGATGCGTGACAGGTTGTGCAACGCAATTCGCCGTCCATCGAGTGGATTTCGCTCGTGCCGCGTATTTGATGGTCGGTCGTGGTGTGGCAGACCTGACACGACCAATTGCGACCTTCGGCCGCCATGTGCACATCGAGTTCGTACGCCGGTGCATTCAGAGCTGACGAAAGGTCGCCGTGTTTCACGTTATCTCCGCCACCTGCGAAGTAGTGGCACGCACCGCAATTGGAACGTGTCGGGGCGCTGACGCTAATGGCCGCCATTTGCAGATCGACGCTTTCATCGGGCGCGCCGGCGGTCGTCGGTGCCTTTTTGTATTGACCGCTGCTGTCGTGGCAAACGAGGCAATCGAGTTGATTCACATTGTTAAAGTCGAATGAATCATCTTTCCAGCCGGAACTGATGTGGCACTGGGTGCAACGTCCTTCGTTGGACGGTACGGCAATACAAAAATTATTTAGGAGATTGGTCTTACCGATGATCTGATCTTCAAAGCCCGGAACGTTGACGGCTTCTCCTTCCCACGTCCAGTGCCCCGTCGTAAGCAGTTGCTGGCCCATGTCGGAATGGCACTGTAAACAATCGGTTGTTCCAGTGAAACCGTCGGTAAGAATTTCTGTGAAGATCGTTTCGTGGATGGGTTTTTCGTCGGTGCCGTCAGTTGGAATCATAGGAAAGAGCACCTCGCAATTGGCGCTGACGTTGAGTAACAGCACGCCAAGCATGGCGAGAATCAAAAGCATACGACGTATGAACTTGGTATGTTCAATGTCGCGGATGTGACGATGGTGTTGGTGGGGGGGATGAACGGTAAACATGGCATGGACTCCTACGTTGCAACGTCGGGGCCGATGATCCGCTCAGTATTTGATCGCGCGGTACAGCGGATCATTAGCAGTGACTATGGAAGGAACGTATGCAAGCTGCATGCCAAACGGAAATCAGGGTTCGTTGTAGCTAAATCAAGAGTGTTGATTGGTGTGTGCGGAGAAATCGGATTTTGTCTGCGGAGGAATCAGCGATACTGAGGGGGCCAATAGCTAAGAAAGCAATCGGTTTTTCTCCCACTTAAGAGCAAAAGCCGCACTGTATCGGGGCGAGATGACTGTGGCGGCCAGATGTCGGTGCGCCGGTGAGGCATCGCATCTAGTTGCACTGGCATTAATGCATGTAGGAGCGAAGTCATCAATTGACGGGCCATTGCTTATCCGACTCCACTTACCGAGCGATCTTCGCAGTCGATAAATTTAAGGCTGCACGGATGCCATCGATGAATTCGTCTCGGACAGGCGAGACATTTACGTTCATTTAGCTAACAGTGAGTGACCGTTGATTTATTACTGTTAGGGTAAGATGCGTCTCCACAGGCAAATTTCCATTCATAAAATCACCGTATTGGGAAGTCGCCGCGCGTTTTGGTTTGGCCATCGTGTTGGGCGGCATCATCGGTTGGGAACGCGAATATAAGGACCGCCCGGCGGGGTTGCGCACGCACTTGTTGGTGTCGCTGGGCTCGGCCGCGTCGTCGATCGTCGCAGTGACGTTGTTGGCGGCACTACCTTGGGATCCGGATGCGTCGCGCGTCGATCCGTTGCGTATCGTGGAAGCGATCATCGGCGGCGTCGGTTTCTTGGGGGCCGGCGCGATCATTCAAAGTCGCGGTGAAGTGCAGGGCCTGACGACGGCCGCCAGCGTGTGGGTCGTCGCGGCGATCGGAATTTGATGTGGGCTGGGGAAGTATATTATTGCGACGACGTTGGCGGTGATGGGGCTAATCACGTTGACGGTCGTGCGGTATGTAATGAAGAAGGCGGGGTACAAGGAAGGGGATGAGGACGAAGAGGGTGAGACTTGAGGCTTGGGGCTTGAGGCATGGGGCTTGAGGATTAGGAGGGTTATGGGAAAACTATGTGGAGAACTGAATTCTATCGATCAACTCAATTTGTGCAAAATCAATCTGAGTGTCTCCAATATCCGTCAGGGCTTTGCCCTCTCCCAAACCAGTTGAATTTATCAACTTTATCGCCGTAGATGGTGGGAAGCTCTCTTCGCGGGCACCGAACGAGATCATCGTGGGAATAGAAGTACCAAGGCTGTGGGTTTTCTAGAATTTCTTCGGGGGGCCGCCCCTCAAATCCGCTGAATGGCTTATCGAGCCCTAATGGGTCGCGCTCAAAGCGAAATCGCTTCGAATAAATGAATATCTCCCGATCGGCTTCATCGTCGACTCGCCAAGGGCCGATTACGAAACATGCGAAAAAGCCGGCTTCGATATTGCATTCGAGTTCAAAGCTCGGTACCCATCCATCGTCATCATCGCCGCGATACTGATAGTCAACGCGGACGCCGCTAATAATCGCATAGAATTGATCTTCAGTTTGCCAATAAATCTGGTAGTTGCCGCCTGCTTCAAACCTCATTGCTTGGCCATCGCCGTGTTCAAATCGAATACGGCCATCTGGGAAGAAAAGAAGTAAGTGATCCCAGTCATAATCCTCGGGATTTGAGAAAAGTTGAAGCGGCTTTTCGAAGTACAATGACATAAAATTTTTACCAGCTGGTCATCGTCCTTAGGTTAATCGACTTGGGTCAGAAGAAAGTCTTCCACTCTATTTCCCAACCCTTGTTCGGTAATGTAACGCTATTGACCGATTGCCACGAATTTCGGCTACACGCGTGACCAAATTCGGCTATCCCGCTACCCTCCCCGCATGAAAACCCCTTGGCATCTGCTGATTCTGGCTACGCTCATCGGTGGCATGACGCCGTTCGCGGCGAAGGTGGCGCTCAATGAGATGCCGCCGCTGACGGTGGCGTGGTTGCGGTTCGGCTTGGCGGGGATATTGCACTTGGGCACGTTGCGGGTGCGGAAGAAAAAGCTGGACTTTTCGCGGCGCGACTGGCTGGCATTGGCGGGGTTGGGGCTGATCTGCGTACCGATTAATCAATTCTTTTTTCTGGTCGGTATCGATAAGGGCACGGCGTCGCACGCGGGGTTGTTTTATGCGATGGGGCCGGTGTTGGTGTTTTGGACGTCTGTCTTGCTGCGCAGGTCGCGATTTGATGGTGAGATGCTGGTGGCGGCGCTGTTGGCGATGGCCGGGGCGTTTGTGTTGCTCTGGCCTTGGGGTAAGTCGCTCAAGTTCGATAGCATGACGGGTGATGGGTTACTCTTCGGCGCGATCGTGAGTTGGGCATTTTTCATCGTGCTCAGTCGCGGCTTGATCAATAAGCTCGGAGCGCTGCGCACATTGACGGCAACGTTTCTGCTCGGCTCGTTGATGCATACGCCGTTGATCCTGATCGACATCGGTGAGTTCGCGCCGACGACGTATTCGATGAACGCATGGTTGGGGTTTGGATTCATTACGGTGGTGACGTCGTTCTTGAATTACCTGATGATCTATTTGGTATTGGCGCGGTACGAAGCGACCCGCGCGATGATCGTGTTGAACGGGTCGTTTTTGGTGACGGCGCTGTTGGGTTGGCGGTTCCTAGGGGAGCACATAGGTTGGGAGTTTTTGGGCGGTGCGTTGTTGATCTCGACGGCGATCGGGTTAGATGCGCACCGCGCGTGGCGGGCACGTTTGGTGAATGGATAGTGGTGTTCGCGCGCTTAGTTGATGGTCCCCCAGCCCTGGAAGGGCAGGGCACCCACGAGACGCGCGCCTGAGTTGCAGTCCCCCAGCCCCAGAGGGGCAGGGGCACCCGGCGCGCGTCGTCGATGTCCCCCCAGCCCTGGAAGGGCAAGGGCACCCGCATCTGCGCTGTGGCACCGGTTTGCAACCGGTGAATGGTTGCTGTGCGAGTTGGCGATGGGTGGATGGAGTAATGATTATTCGCACGTCCGCGTTTTGCGGCTTCTTAAACAGCGAGCGTTGGCATGCAGTGGCACGTTGCCGTGCGAGGTTATCGTGACCGCTTCCTCACCAACATTATGCGCGATGGGGTGGTCCGTTTTTGCGCTAAGTTAAAACGGCTGCTACATTTAGCCTCTTGGTTCCTTGCAAAAACCGGAGTCCTAAATGAGCAGCCGAGATTGGAAAGTAGTGTACGC